>Ga0172382_10000787_pt1 | contig 58645 bp, 63 predicted proteins | sample Leawel138RmetaG_FD_122245 | JGI IMG/M metagenome (GOLD analysis project Ga0172382, IMG submission 122245) | Leachate microbial communities from a municipal landfill in Southern Ontario, Canada - Leachate well 138R metaG | ecosystem: Engineered > Solid waste > Landfill > Unclassified | place...
AATTCTGTGCAGCTTTCTTTCGTCATCCATGAACACCTCCCAATTTGATTGGTATTCACAGAATGACACAAGCGGCTATTCGATTGCCGAAGAACTTCATTTAACGATGATGTGGCAATCAACAGTTCGGGGTTAGAACAGACGTTTTTTTTGGACTCCCCACTCCTTGCTTCTCACTGTTTACTGTCTACGGTTTTTGTTTCTTTTCTTTTCCAGACGGACTTCTTTTTCCTGTTCGTAGACGTCTTCCGTAAGGGTCGCTACCCGCTCACGCCATCTGGGATCATCCTTGTTCAGTTCGACCTCTTCGTGAAAATCGGAGAGACTGTGATTTAAAAGCTTGTAAGGGTTGTCTTCCGATTCTATATCAAAAAATGTATGTCTCAATTCGTGCCGAAGTATCTTTACCCTGTCCAGGTCAGTGATATTATCCCAGCATTTCTTATCAATGGTGATGATATAGTCATACCCGTTATGGTAGTCGGCCCCATCCCGTGTCAGATGGCGGATAAGATCATTTGTCTTTATTATCCGGGCAAGGACCACCTGTCCCCCCGATTTTCTCTTTTTCAGATCAAAAAGCACTTTGATCTTTGCATTGACGAGCTCGGGGAAATCTTTGGACCTGACCTCTTTGAGCAACTCGATTGCGTGATCGGTCACCTCGTCGTATCTTAATCCCATTATACCTCCCGTTGTGTTGTGACGCCGAAGATTATCACGAAGGTCGGTAGAAAAGCAAGGGACGTACGACAGCTGCGATTCTTGACATATACGGGCTCATTTAAAAAAGGTTCAAGCGAACTTTTGCATTTTACTGTTTTTCCCCGTCTTCATCGTGCTCGCTGGCGGGAACAGGATGTTTTCGCTTCACGATGCCGGCCGCCGCATTGTCAAGAATGTACACTTTATTTTTTCACAGCATTAATCTCGGAAACCAGAGCGTCGATATTTTCGACTAGTTCACCGGCCGAGATTTTTCCTGTTGCATATCCTTCTTTTGGAGAAGCTACATAAACTACAATGTCCATCACAACTGTCCTTTGAGAAAATTATATATGACACAACGATTATGACGGAACATATGATTGACAACAGGGCCGTCATGACCAAATTCGTGACGCGGCTGTCCCGTCTTAGCAGCATCGGGCCATTCCCGTGTGTTCTTTCGGTTTGCATATATTCTGCTCAGCACTTTTTATGAGGATCTCCAGGTTAAGGAGCTTGGCGGCGGTTGCAACGTTCGAACCTCCTTTTCCGGCAAAAAATCCGCAAGCTGGTCCACGCGCACAATTGCCTCGCGGAGGCTTTGAGAATACAGGATCTGGATCACCTTTTCAACCGGCACAGGGACGAGAGAATTCACAATATATTCTTTTATATCTGAGCTGTACCGCACGATAGTGATGGTATCAGCGGTATATCTTGACTCCTTCGAGATACTGCAATGAGACTGTCAACGGATCAAAACCCGAGAGTCCTTCAACCGAGACCTTGGCAAACGTGCTGCTTGCTATGGATGCCGCTCTTCGGACCCGTATCTTCCCCTCACGTATGGCGGGAGCCAAAACCGTTTCGGTGACACGACGAAAAAATTGCGGCTATCTCTGGCTCAAGAAGACCTTGCCATCCCCTATCATAAATACGGCCGCTGTACATTCTTCCCTTTCAATGTATTTTTTATATGTGGACCTTTTCGGGAGGTAACCGACGAGATCGGTCCCCTTGATCAAGACCTAGTACATGTCCTTGCCTGGTAATTCTCTGACGATACAGCACGACACAAGACGTCCGATTTTAACGACTGGCATGGTTCCTCCCTTTTCTGAATGTGAAGGGTATTACTTTTGAAAACATAAAAAAGTTCCCAAAGATTTTATTTTTTATCGAGAGTATGTAGTATGATATCTGTGAAACTTTTCCGCATGCTTGCCTGCGGGTCTGGAGGTTAAACATGGAATGTACAGTGGAACAAAATATGATATCGTGCACATGCACCTACGAAGGATGCCCCCGCAAAGGAAAGTGCTGCGAATGCGTGGCGTACCACAGGGCTAAAAAACAGCTTCCCGGCTGTTTCTTTTCACCGGAAGGTGAAGCGTCGTATGACCGGTCTTACAGGAAATTTGTTGAAGAAAATCTATAAAGTTTTGAGTCATCAGTCGTAAGGCGTGAGTAGTGCAGTTAAAGACTAAAAAGCCATCTTCAACTTATTGAGTCTGTAGTTGTCAACGCTTTTCTTGACTAGTGCAAGGAATGGCTAGTATTTCGGGTTTTTGAACACCTTGCGACTGATAACTCACGACTTGTGATCTAATTCTTCAATCCAATTGTTCAATTATTTCTCCGGCCCGGACACGGATCTCTTTGATGCGGTGGCCCATGGCGGCGATCGATATCTTGCGTCTGACGTCTTCCTGCTGACGGAGTTGAAGGGTGGGATAAATGTCCAATAATTTATTGAGCGTGGCATTGCACACGTCCGCGTCCTTGAGGTCCATAAAGAGAATGAGGGTTGCGGCATCGTCAGGCAAGCCGAATTTGGCCATATATTTTTCCGCCTGTTTCGCAAATGCTTCGGAACCGTAGGCGTTATGAAGTCTTGCATATAATTTGTCGTGTTCCGGAGTACCCTTGTCCCCCTTGAACAGCCGGCCCAGGGCATCCTTCACCCTGCCCTGCTGCCAGCGGTCCTTGGGTGCCTCTTTCTTTTTTCCCGCCCCTTTTTCCTGTCTGCCGTAAAATGTACTCCTGTCCCTGCGGCGGTCCATCTCACGCCAGTCGGGCCTTTCATCATCGTCATAGTCTCCCATGTTATCCTCTATGCTTTTTATTTTATTATAATAGCAAAACTGCAAAAATCAAAATTTCAGACCATGGAACTCGGGGCCTCTTTTATGGTATTGTTCTGGTTAACGATCTGGAGTTTGAATGTTCATATGGTTTTTTCATAGGATAAGCGGGATTGCCCTGATCATCCTGATCGGTATCAAGATCCTGACGAGCTACTTCCTGCACGGACTGGACAAGAAGCCGGACTGGGCCTTAAGCCTGCATCGGCAGCCCATCCTTGACGTCCTTATCCTAGTATTGTTCACTTTCCATAGCATGTACGGTATTCGGACCATTATCATGGACTTTGGGTACAGAAATGAAAAACGGCTGTTCCTGTTGGCAAATCTGGCCGCATCTGTCATTTCGGCATTCCTGCTCTACATGTACTTTATAATTGTATGATAACACGTGAACACGATGTCATAATAGTCGGGGGCGGGCTCGCGGGATTGCGCGCTGCAGTTGGGTTGTGCGAAAAATATGATGTTGCACTCATTTCCAAGGTCCACCCCTTGCGTTCCCATTCCATTGCAGCCCAAGGAGGCATTAATGCAGCGCTTGGAAATAATCCGGACAGTGCCGACGATTCCTGGGAAAAGCATGCATTCGATACCATAAAAGGCAGCGATTACCTCGCAGACCAAGACGCTGTCGAGATCATGTGCAGGGAAGCGACCGGGATCGTCTACGAAATGGAACACTGGGGCTGCCCTTTCAGCCGGTTTTCCGACGGGTCTATTGCACAGAGGCCTTTCGGCGGCGCCGGGTATCCTAGGACCTGCTACTCTGCAGACCTTACCGGCCATGTTCTTCTCAATACGTTATTCGAAAAAGCGGCCAGTCTTGGCGTCAAGATATACCCCGAATGGCATGTACTGGCACTTGCCATTCACGAGAACACCTGTCACGGTGTCGCTGCCTTCGACCTCATGAATGGAGAACTTGTATCCCTCGTGGCGAAAGCCACTTTATTCGCGACCGGAGGGTACGGGCGCGTTTATTTTTACTCGACCAATGCGCTCATCAACACAGGAAGCGGGATCGGGATGGCATACAAGGCGGGTGTCCCGTTAAAGGATATGGAATTCGTACAGTTCCACCCGACCGGTCTTATCGGGACAAACATACTGATGACAGAGGCCTGCCGCGGCGAAGGGGGCTATCTTATAAACGCGAAGGGCGAGCGCTTCATGGAAAAATACGCCCCGAAGGCCATGGAACTCGCACCCCGTGATATAGTCTCCCGAAGCATCCAAACGGAGATCGATGAAGGCCGTTGCCTTGAACATCCTCTCGGCAATTATATCCGCCTCGATCTCATGCACCTGGGTGAAAAGAAGATACTCGAAAAATTACCAGGCATTCGGAAGATATGCATAGATTTTATCGGCATAGACCCTGTCGCGGAGCCTATCCCGATAATGCCGTGCCAGCATTATTCTATGGGCGGCATAGACACCGATGCTGCGACGGCAACTGAGGTGCAGGGATTTTTTGCCGCCGGCGAGTGCGCCTGCGTCAGTGTCCATGGCGGGAACAGGCTGGGTGGTAATTCTCTCCTGGAAACGATCGTATTCGGGAAGATCGCTGCGGCGAGCATAGACACGTATCTATCTGTCACAGCTTCAACGCGGGATAAGGACATTTGCCTCAGTACGGCACGCGCTGTGGAGATCAAGATCGAAGGCCTCCTTGCGGGGGGACACGAAAAGACATTTCAGCTTCATGGTGAACTCGCAAAAACAATGAGCACATACGTGGGCATCTTCAGGGAGCAGGGTGATGTGAAAAAGGCTATGGAAGAGATCGAAGCGCTGAAGAAAAGATACCGGAATGTCGGTGTGTCCTCACCGTCCCTGACTATGAATTATGAGCTCATGAACGCTATTGAACTGGGATACATGTTCGACGTGGCCCATTCGATAGCTTACGGCGCACTGTTGCGTGAAGAAAGCAGGGGTGCGCACTCGCGAACGGATTTCCCGAAAAGGGATGACGAGAAATGGCTTAAGCATTCGATCGCCCGCGTAACAGGCACCGGGGTCCCGGACATATCTTACAGGGACGTTACGGTCACCCGCTATAAACCCATGGAGAGGACGTATTGATACGGGCATCCGCATACACTTTCAAAATACTGCGCTTCGATAGAAAAAAACCCCAGGAAAAGGCACGGTTCCAGACGTATCGGGTCAAGGTTATCCCCGGACTTACCGTTCTTGCCGTTCTTAACAGGATACGCGACGAGATCGACGGAACCCTTTCGTTCCGCTCGTCGTGCAGGTCAGCGGTCTGCGGTTCCTGCGCGATGGTCATGAACGGGAAGATAGACCTCGCCTGCAGAACTCAGGTCGCTTCGTTTGGAAAGGAATCCATAATTCTCGAGCCTCTCCCGAACATGGAGATCATCAAAGACCTCGTCGTGGATATGACACCGTTCTGGACAATGTACGAAAAAGTGAAACCATGGCTCATCCGATCGACCCCCGATCCTGAAAAGGAGATCCCGCAAAGTGAAAAGGACAGGTCCCGTATCGATCAATTCGTCAATTGTATCCTGTGCGCGTGCTGCTATGGGGCATGCCCGGTGATCTCGCGCGACCCCGGGTACCTGGGGCCGGCAGCGCTGGCCAAGCTGGAACGGTTCGTTCTCGATTCGCGGGATGAGCGCCCCCACGCCTGGCTCAATGATGTCAACGATGAACACGGTGTCTGGGGCTGCGACACTGTCCTGCGCTGTATCGAAGCATGTCCAAAAGATGTGCGACCGACCGACGCAATAATTGACCTCAGGAAAAGAATTTTTGTGGACAAGGTAAAGAAACTTTTCGGGAAACAAAGATGAAGCTTGATCACTCCCTCGTCACTCGAAGGACCTTTCTGAACACCCTGTTCGGAGGTTGGCTCGCTGCAATTGCTTCCGGGGGCTTGTACGCCTTTCTCAAGTTTGTCTTTCCGACAGCCGGGAAAGAACCGGACTTCGTCGTTCTGAACAGGGCGGATTTCCTCGATATTCCCGGCAATACCGTGAAGATGTTCGCATGGGGCGGCAAACCCGGCTTTTTCCTGAAAAGGGATGACGGGACGACACTTGCCGTAAAGGGTGTCTGTACGCATATGGAATGCAATATTTCGTACCAGCCTGACGTGAAAAAATTCTATTGCGCATGTCATAAAGGGTGGTTTGACGATAATGGCAGGAATATCGCGGGCCCTCCGCCAAAGCCCCTCGAAAGGTTCGATATTGTTATAACAGGGCAAAAACTGGTCATAGCCAAAAAAGGAGCAAAGGTTGATCTCCCGAAAGCTTGAAGACTGGATCACCGAACGCTACGATATCAAGGGACTCGGTCGCCTACTCCGTGCAAAATATGTCCCGTCGCACTGTCTCGATGCCTCGTATTTTACAGGCGGGCTGACTCTCTTTTTATTCATCGTCCAATTCTTGACCGGTATGGGTCTGGCCCTCTATTATGTTCCTCATTCGGAATATGCCTACAAGAGCATTGTCGATATCATGACAAAACTGAACATGGGCTGGTTTTTCCGTTCACTCCACCATTGGGGGGCACAGCTCGCGATAGCTTCTTTATTCGTTCATTTTTTCGCGAACCTGCTTCTGAAAGCATACCGCAAACCGCGAGAATTGCTGTGGGTAACCGGTTTTATCATGATCATCGTCCTAGTCTTTTTCGGACTGAGCGGTTATTTTCTCATCTGGGACCAAAGGGCTTTCACAGCTATCAGGGTTGCAACAGGAGGTGCGGGAAACCTTCCCCTTATCGGCGGACCGATCAAGGTATTTCTACGCGGAGGGATCGATGTCACGCAGGAAACGCTTACGAGGTTTTATGCCTTGCATGTCGCTATCCTCCCCATGATAAGCCTCATTATTATTGGACTGCACGTGTTGCTTGTGCAGGTCCACGGCATGAGCGTGCCTGTTTCTCAAAAGGACAAGCAGGGGCAGCCGCAGCCTTTCTTTCCGAATGTCTTCTATAAAGACCTGATTATCTGGTTTTTGGCCACCGGCATCATCGTAACGCTCGCTGTACTTCTTCCTGCCGGGATCGGGACCAAGGCCGATCCGATGGCGCCTGCGCCGGAAAATATTAAACCGGAATGGTATTTTCTCTTCGTTTTCCAGACCTTGAAGTTATTTCCCGGTCAAATGGCGGGGTTTAACGGGGAAACGATCGCCATGACCGTCATTTCTCTCTCTGTATTGTTCGTTCTTTTGGTACCGTTCCTGGATAAAAGGTCATCGGCCGGCAAGCCGAGCCTGGCCTACACATGTATCGGTGTTTTTTATCTCCTTTATTTCGTGGCAATGACGATCATAGGTTTTTTAAATTAGAGGCAGAAAATGATGCGGGGCTCTTTTATCGTTGGGATCGTTCTTTTTTGGATAATTACCCTCTTTACTCATGTGGAAGCGATATCCAGGGATGTCGCCGCATCTCCCTATCAACGGTACATTGTATATCAGGCACTTATACTTTTCTGGATCGGCATCATCGGCCTCGTGATCATTATCATCATGAAATTGAAGGAAGTAAAACGCATTCAGGATATGGATGTGCATAAAGAAGACGAGGATGCTCCTTTCCTTGACTAAGGAGTATCAAACCTTTATTATGTTTCAGCCTCTATGCAGACCATCATTCGAAATTCGCTCATATCCCACCAGGGGATAAGCAAGCTTCTCGACCTCCCCCGGGATGACCTCGTTTATGTGTCCCTCCTCGAGATATTGACCAGGTTCCAGGATATAAAGAAATTTGCGAGCGAGATACATACCGAGATCCACCTGATAAAACCCATACTCAAAATACTGGGGTTCGCATACGAATCCAAACCGAAGTATTTCGATGAAAACATCAAAGGGCCGGATGTAGCGCTTTTTACGAATGAATTGGAACGGGACAGGACATCATCGTTATGGGGAACACCGGATTATTATGCACGCACACTAGGCGTGCTTTTGTTGAAACGTTTCGGTCGAAATCTCGAAGCGGGTGTGAGCGGTTTTTTTCTTCAGTTCGAGAATGGTATCCCCCTGTATCAATTGTTCTATTTCCTCAAAAATACAAAAACACCCTGGGGCATTCTCACAAACGGCAAACACTGGATGCTCATGAAAAAACCTCTTTCCTACGAAACACGGGTGTTCTCGATCGATCTCGAGGAGGCCGTCCAGACTCATGATAGAGACGCATTGCATCTTTTCTGTAATATTTTCTCGCTGAACGGGTTGTCGCAGACCCTCGGGGAACTTTACGAAGATGAGAGGCAGACCATGATCACGCGGCTGCAGAACAAAAGGACAGCTCTGCACAGCACGACTGCGGGCTTTAAAAAAAGAACGGATATCTACCCCCGGATAGTCGGGGGACTTTCGGATATCTTTGGAAATGACGTCTTCACATCGACCCGGGAATACCTTTCCGGCAAGGATGTGTGGGTACAGGAAAGAAGAACGCCTCCGGAAGAGGTCGACGATTTTAATGTTGCTGACATATCGACTTTTCTCCTCAGCAAGAAAGGGGGCATCCCTGGGATCGACCTGGAGAAGATCTTCTCGATGAGAAGGTTCGAGGACAGAACTAAAGATGCGCTTCTTTCGTTGAAGGTCCTCGACATGACACCAGGTTTCGGAAATCTGTCTATAGAGCTGGTTGAGTGCCTTGCCTACCTCTCGTTTGTCCTTCCCTATCGGGAAAAAAATAGTTTTATCGCGCAATGGGAAAATGAAAAGAGCCTGAAGCGCTATATACTCGAAAAGATCATATATGGGATCGAAAGGTCCCACGTTTCGTTCGATATCCTGCACTATGCGTTAAAGACCCGTTATGGGTACGATAGCGGGAATTTCAAATTCGGCAACCCCCTGGTCGGAATGTCACTGGCGGATATCGCCCCGCACGCTGATAAAAGAGATCAGGCCGGATTGTTCGCGAAAGGCCACCTGGAGGTCCTCACCGATGTCAGGAACATGTACCGGCAGTTCTTTTCTCTTTCGGACAAGATAAAGGAAGATCTCGTGATCAAGGAAGGGCTGTCGCAAAAGCTCAATATATACTGCGACCGTCTGCGTGACATCATGGACCTTATAACCGCTACGTACTTCGTAAAGACGATCGACGACCGGAGGATCCATGAGTCCCTGTCAATGCTAGATTGCGATCATGCAACCTGGAACTCTATAACATCACGCGACTTTTTCGTACAGGCAAAGCACCTTGCAAAACAGAACGGGTTCTTTCATCTCGAGATCGAGTTTCCGTTTCTTATCAACGACGCGTTCGATTACATATTTGTCCAGCCGACGCAGAGTTCAACATGGGAAGATGCCATTCCCGTTGCCGATTCGACAAAGGCCTACATCAAACGAGGAATGACGTACCTAAAGCCTCACGGCACGATGGTATTTGTCCTAGACCGCCCTGATCCGGGCCTTACGAGAGAATTGTCCAGGTCCAAACGGTATGAGACATTTGCCGAAGGCAATATAATCCTCCTTTCTAAAAGATCGTAAGTCGTAAGGTGTAAAATCGAACCAATCAACAGACTGGTTCGATTATGTGCGGAAGTCTTTGTCTTTAACTCCTTACGACTTACGATCTAAAACACCATTGTTTTCAAAAGCTTGTACGACTTGAAATCAAGGTCAACGTGGTAGGTTATGAATCCTTCCATAAGTTCCTGCGCCTCGCGCTCGAGTGATCGCGTCTCGAAGCCGGTCTCAAATTTTTTCACCGCGAGAAATCCCTGCATCAAGCCGGGAGACCACCTCCTGTGGGGTAACGATCTCGAGCAGACTGTGCACAGCACGCCCCCACGTTCCCGAGAAAAATATATCTTTTCCTCATCATTGATTACAGTTCCGCAAAAGACGCAGGTGTCGAAGTTGGGATGATAACCCAGGATGTCGAGCATCATCAATTCATAATGGAGGATGTCAGCGTATGCCGGGTCTTTTGATCGTGCAAAGCTTATAAACTCCTTCAAGGCCAGAAAAAGGCCGTTGTATGGTTCTCTCTCACGCGTCATCCGGTCGACAAACTCCGTAAAAAACGATGCACTGCACATACGCTTCATGCTGGTTTCGATCCCGCTATTGCCCGACACGAGGTCGGCATTTTCGATGCGGACCATCCCACGGCCCTGTTTTTCAAAATACTCGACCTTTACATGATTGAACGGTTCAAGCGTATTCATGAAACGTTTCTGGCTTTTTCCCGCGCCTTTCGCTATGGCCGATACCTTTCCTGCATTGAGCGTGAAAAGATGAATGATCCGGTCCGACTCACCATATGCGCGTTTCGACAGCACTATTGCTTCATCCTTGCGGAGAGACACGTTATAATTTCCTCATCTTATTTTGTGCAGGACATGGTCCCCTTATTCTCGTCTCTTAAGTATGCACACCGATATAAACTTTGCTATTACATCCGCATCATCCCTTTTGAATTTCGGGACAGGCACATCGATATCATCATCGGTTGCAACCGCGATGAATGAACTTTCCCCCGAAGCGCACAACGGGGGTTCGCCGCTTTGATGCGTATAGACCTCTACCTTAGGGACCCGGGCCCCCTTGAACCCTTCAACGATGATCAGGTCTGTGTCGTCGACATACCGTGATACGATCTCTTCGAGTGAATATTCCTGAGGTGTGTCCTTTACCATTGCCACCTGCGCCGGTGATGCAAGGACGACACTTGACGCCCCGGCCTTTTTGTGCCTGTACGTATCCTTCCCCGGCACGTCAAATTCGAATGTGTGGTGCATGTGCTTGATAACGGCCACCCGTAACCCCTGTCTTGCAAAGATAGCGATAATTTTCTCGATAAGTGTGGTCTTACCGCTGTTTGAGCATCCTGCAAATCCAACAATGGGAGTGTTCTTTCCGGCTAACATCAGAGGAGGCAAAACTTCTTCATAAAATAAAAATGAAACGCTACGATCACAAGGGAATGATTGATACCGCCCTGCGCTATCATTTCCGGTATCTCATCCGGACGCATAAGCACCACTTCGATGTCCTCGTCGGGGTCGAGCGCTTTTTCCGATATCTCGCGGGCATTCTCTATCAGGTATGTATGGCAACGATTATTGAAGATCGCCGGGTTGGGGTTAGCGAAACCAAGGGACTGTGCGGGGTCTCCGACATAACCCGTTTCCTCGAGCAATTCACGACGGGCCGCTTCGCCAGGATCATCTTCGTCCACCAGACCCCCCGGTATTTCGAGGGTCACCTCCCGGGAGCCATGCCGGTACTGCCTGATCATCACGATCTTTCCTTCAGGCGTAACAGGTATGACATTCACCCAATCCCGCGTATCGATCGTGTAGAACAGGCCGAGCTTTTTTGTCCGCGGGGACATGGCGAGCTCCGACTGTATCCGGAAGACATTGTAATCTTTGTCTACTCTTGATTCGAGAAGTTCCCATTCCTTGATCATGACAGATATAAAAATACCATGGCCAGGCAGTCAAATGCAATATACAAGGCCGGGCCAGCGCCTGGCCTTGTATCTATCGGGGCAGGAACTTACGGGGTCACATAGATGCTGATCGTCATCGACGCTTCCTTGCCATCCTTGGTTGGTGCAAACACGAGCTTTTTCAGGATGTCGGTGACACACCTCTCCCATGCACCCATCGCGCGGGTCCTGGTATTTATCTTTACCGTTTTTACGGTGCCGTCGGGGTTTACGGTCAGGCTTACACTATAGATGACAGGTTCGGTACTGGCGGCGAGACAAGCCTCGATATTGCCAAGGCCGACCTTGATCGTGGCTTCAGCAGACTTCTTTATGATGCTGCCCGTCGTGATCACATCTCCTAGCGACACCTTTGGAGCGCGGGACCCTTTGGTCTCTGAATCCTTCCTGGCTTTTTCCTTTACAGCAGCGGTTTCCATCCGGCCTAAGGCGCCGTATTGCGACGGGCCGGGCGCTGCGACCGTGGAAGGCAAGGTCATCGCCCTCATTAACCCACCGTTCGCACCGCCGATAGCGTGGTCTGAGATGCCTTCCGGCATCGGCAGGGACTGACTCACTTTCGTGGAATCCCCCATCTTTCGTACCTGGCTGTCCAATGCCACAAAGGAGGTGTATGCGGTGAGCAGGTTATAAGCAAGACCGAACTCGGTGACTTCCCTGATGCGCTCATCGTTGGAACGGAGCCTGTTGTAATCGGACAGAAGCGTTATGCGGTGCCGTGCCCAAAGATAACGCAGTGCCCGGTTCTCTTTTGCTGGTTTTGCCATGGAGACATTTACTGATTCGGAGAACGTGCCGTTCCCGGACATACCCGTAACAGTTATTGTCCCCGTCGGTTTGCCCTTCCATTTGCCAAACACGATGACCGGACGGTCGGACCGGACATCGGGGATTGCAGGCGGCTCGACGTCATAGGCCTCAAAGCCTTTGAAGCTCACCTTTACCTTTGTCAATACCGGAGACTCTATCAGCTGACGGAACTTTTCCGCTTGGGCACATGTATCCGCGGGTTTCGTGATAATGAATGGCTCTCCCATTCCGACATGCGCCATGCCTTCGATTATGTGGCGGTTGACCGATGTTCCAATTCCGAAGGCAAATATGCTGGCATGGTTGAGATTGCTGCGGATAAGGTCAAACACGTCTTCCTCGACCATCACGTAGCCATCTGTCACCACGATTATGCTTCGCGAGTAATTTTCGAGCCTCGGAAGCTTGAGAGAGCGGTTCAAGGCAGGCAGCAATTCCGTTCCGCCCCCGCCTTGCTGTTTATCAATGACATCGATCGCTTTGTCGATATTTTCCTTCGTTGCTGGAAGCGACCTTTCGGACATGAGCCGTGAGGCACCCGAGAAAAGAAGCACATTAAAGGTGTCTTTCGGTCGAAGGTTGCCTATGAGGCTCTTCAGAAGCCTTTTCGATATATCGAGGGGGAATCCCCACATCGACCCGGAGACATCGACGACAAAGATGTATTCCCTTCCCGGGATCTGGGCGACTTTCACAACTTTCGGGGGTTGGAGCATGTAAAGAAAGAAATTTTCCTTTTCTCCTTCGTACAAAAGAAGCCCGGACTGTATCTTGTCTCCCGAAAGGCGGTAGCGGAGGATATAGTCCTTGTTTCCACCGTTCTTTTCGGACCCGGCCAGGGTGACCTTCGCACTTTGCGGCCCGCTAAAGACCGTGTTAACTTTATGCGATGATGATGCAAGGTCTTTTATTGGCATACCTGCTGAAACATTCACAGTCATGTCAAACGTGAACGGGACTTTTTCACCTTCGTGCAGGTACGGGCTTTGGACCCATTTATCGGAAGGCAGCACACCATTTGCCGGTCTGTTGGAATAACGAGGGCCTGTTACGGTCGGGTACACAAATTCGTACACCTTATCGGCGGGAACGAGAAGTTCAGTATATTTCAATTCAACGCGTATCTCGTCACCGGGCATGATATTCGCGACATTCATCTGAAACACGTTTGGTCTTTGCTGTTCGAGAAGAGAGGCACTTTTACCCTGTTTTTTTGCGTCCTCGTAATCCTTTCGTGCTTCGTCGCGTTTTTTGATCTTCGCTTCTATAACGCGCTTGCCGATAACCATCTTCATACCGTAAACTGCCGCACGCGTCGATGCCGGAAAAACATAGATCGCCTCGAGCCTTTTCCTGCCCTCGTTCTTATATACCTGCGTTACGGTCACATCCGCGATCACACCCGATATACTGGCAATGGCAGACGTGGATTTGAGTGGCAATCGATCGACCGACGGATTATCGCTTTTGACAAAAAAGTACGGCGACAACGTTTTATCGTCCCCGTTTTCCGGCTTTTGCGTGTGGGAAAGACAGGGAAAGAACAGAATCGAAAACAACGCCAAACACAGAATAAATACGCATGAAGCACGTTTCATGGTTGACCTCCTTGCAGTCTTAATTTCCATTCTTCCGATTAAGACAATTGGCGGACAAAAAAGTTCCGAAAAAAGGAGGTTACCAGGAGATCTTTCTTCCTGTGAGGACGCCCCTGGCACGATGATGATTTAAACGTGCTGCCATCTGGTAGTCCTCAATGGCCTTATCGTTCACATTCTTTGCTTCGTATGACTGGGCACGGTTAAAGTAAGCATCGGCATTACGTGGATCGATCGCGATTGCCTTTGAATAATCGAGGATCGCCTCATCCTGCAGCCCTTTAAGTGAATAAGCGATACCGCGGATCAGGTACAATTCGTCATCAGTTGGATCGAGTTGAATGGCCTGTGTATAACCGGCAATAGCTTCGTCGTTCTTGCCCATTTTTTGATACACATACCCTCGGGCAGCGCGCGGTACCGGGTCCTTTGGTGCATAACGGATGGCTTTTGTATAATCCTTTATCGCCTCTTCATAATTACCCTGCCGCGCATCAAACTCCCCGAATTTTTCGAGATAGGAAGCGTTGCATGCGAAAAAGAACAATATGCCAACGAGCAAAAGCGATAAACGGCATTGAATCAAGAGGTACCGCATCTTTCCTGTCCGGGCTGCCATGACATCATCTCCTGCTTTTTAGCCGGATTATAGCATAAGACCGTGCAACAGGTCATGGGTAATGGGTTATATGATTTTTTTCTTTGCAATCCAATATATGCTGCAGTAAAACATCGGAAATATTTTTTCTCATGAAAGACACCTTGATCACAGGAAATTTCCTGATACAGTTCTTTATGCGGGAAGGAACAAAATCCGCAGACAGGCTGTCTCATGCTGAAGAGAGGAGGACAGGCTACTTCGTCGACGAGGATTCCCAATATGTTGCCCTGTGTAATGGGGGCGAGCCGCGGGCGTTTGAGGTTCTTGTCAGGAGACATCAAAAGAAGATGTTTAACATAGCCTACCGTATGACGGGAAATTACGATGATGCGGCCGATATTGTGCAGGAGGCTTTTTTGTCGGCCTACAAGGCCATAAAGACTTTTCGCGGTGAGGCAAAGTTCTCGACATGGCTTTACGGTATAGTTGTGAACCATGCCCGAAACAGGATGCGGCACACAAACAGCAAAGCCTACCATGAACCCGTGAGCCTCGATGTCGATCCCTATGCTGGAAACGACAGGAAACCGATCGATCCGGCATCAGATGATACGCCGGTGACCGACATACTTATCCAGAAAGAAATACAGGAAAAAGTGCAAAAATGCATAAACGATCTCGAAAAGGACCACAGGGAAATTCTTGTGCTGAGGGATATCCAGGGTTTCTCGTACGAAGAAATCTCTATCATGCTCGGTCTTCCGGACGGTACGGTAAAATCGCGCCTTTCCAGGGCCCGTGGAGCTATCAGGGAGAGTCTCAAAAAGGTTTTGGGTAATCTGCGATGAGATGCAGCGAGATCGAAGACAAGCTGACCACATATCTTGAAAACTTCCTTCAAAAGGAAGAAAGGGCCATGATCAAAAAACACTGTGCCGAGTGCGATAATTGCCGACATTCGCTCGAGAGCTTGCAGAAAACGAAAGATATCCTTAAGGGACTCGATGAGATCGAGCCACCGCCATGGCTGGCAGAAACCATAATGGCGAGGATCTATGCAAAGGAAGAAAAGAAAAGCTGGTTTCAGCGGTTCTTTTTGCCGCTACGTGTAAAGGTGCCTATCCAGGCGCTGGCTATGATCTTTGTCGCGGTTCTATCGGTATACATCTACAAATCCACGGCCCCCGATATGGAACGTTTGGATAGGCCACAGCATCTGCCCCAGGTTTCCGAGCCTGGCAAAACCGTCGAGAAAACGCAGACCTCTCAAGAAAAAGATATCGGGCCGGAACCAAAATACAAAGAGAAAAAAGCATCCGCACCGGTTGAAAAAGGACCGGAGGGCCCGGCACAAGAAATAGGTGAAAGTCCCGTGCCGGGCAGGCAGGATGGCGTACCCGCCATTGAACCCGGGAATGCCGGCATGGCGCCAGTCCCTTCCGAAGAAGGTATGGCATTCGACCATACCCAGAAGAAAGGATCAGCAATCCCTGCCGCAATGCCTCCATCACCGGCAAAGGTGGAACGATACAAGGTCCGGGAACCGGAAGTCCGGGAGGAAGTAAAAAGCTCCGGATACCCGATGGCTGCAACGGGCGTGTCGCAGGAAGTGCCGGGTCGCATTACCGCAGCCTCCACAGATCCTGAAGACGCGGCGCGCAAGGCACGTCGCATAATGATGTCGTTGTCGGCTGAAGAGATCCGGGAGAGAACGGAGAACACTTCCGTGATCATTTCCTGTTCGATCGATCCACAATTTATCCCGGAGCTGAAAAATAAAATAGCCGAGGTCGCCCTGGTGGATGAGAGCCGGACGAGGATTGTGACCGGCCTAGACACGCCTCAGGTTATCGAGATTGTAATTGTGAAACGTCCCGACAGCCCCTGATGGTGAGGTGTCTCACACTTACGTTATCTGCAGCGTTCGTCGTCCGCAACACATTGCCCGTCACGGCATTTTCCGAGACACATCAGGTCTCCCGAAATAAAGAAACTGCACGAGGTCCTGTCAGGTAGCAGCCCTTTTTCATTTTCACATGCACATGTCGTGACCGAACGCTCAAGGCAATACCTGCAATAGCTGTTGAAACTCTTCCAGCACGTCTTGTCCCTGGTGCACTGTAATTCCCCCGGTTGGCATCCATCCACACTCGCCTGAACAAGTTCAACGACGGGAATGAAATTATAGGTCCAGGGGTGTGTATCTACCAGTTTGCCGCGAAGACGAAATATGCTTTTTTCAGCAAGATCTACTTGAACACAGTGCTCTGTTCCAAGAACATTTTCGATTCTTACACATTTTACACCTTTCATATCTTTTGGGATTACCATCGTAACCGCCTTACGACAATCATCCCGTTTGGAACATTCTGCCGGGACTACCACATCCTTTGCGGCCAGAGTAAATGACCGTGTTATCTCAATATCCTCGGATAAACATACCCCTTTCGCGGTATATGGGCCTTCGTGGTCCCAGTCAAGAGTGCGCAGGATATTTGTCAATTTGTCGGCGCTGCCCACCTTAAGGACGGACTCGCCGCCTGCGGCGTGTATCGGGCCAAAATTAGCCAAAAACAGGAGAAGCACGATGCCTGTTATGCAGCAGTAAATTCGCGTCATATCATTCCCTCCCGATTTCTCATACATTAGCATAATACAAAGCCTGAATAAATTATATAAGTTACAATTATTAATTGAATTATTAATTGTGTTGACTACATGAAAATGAAATTTGTATTGCATATTTCAGAGTCGGGGGCGATTCCAGAGTTTTTTGGCCAGAACAATTTTACGGAGCAATCCAGAGGCCAATACCCCAAATTTATTTTGCATCGCCAGAGCTTTGTTATGCAAAAAGAAGACAAGTGCACACGGGATAATAAATATCGCCATACCGGCAAGGCCGAAGAACCCAACTCCCTCAGCATAAACCCTTCATCGATTGTGGAAAAGGTCAGATCCCGAATCCCATCCAGGTCAGATATGATAAAAAAGAAAAGATAGATGAGATCTATCGCAACTGGTCGCAATCGACACATCATGCTCCCGATGAGAAATATGATCAGATCTTGTTTCTATTTTATGATCTTTATAAACCGAGGATATTGGCTATTGCAAAAAAACTATCGCAATTTGAGCCCTGTTTCCGATGACGATGACCTCCTGCAGATCGGGTTTCTCAGGACATTTCAAGCACTGGTAAAATACGACCATGCAGAACATATCGCCATGAAATTTTCCACATCTCTCGAATGGTCTATACGGAATGTTTTTCAGCGCGTAATTGGTTACAGTGACAAATTCGTCGAGATCTACAACAGGAACGGCCAGCTCTATCTCACTTTATCTGACCGAATAAAGGAAACTATCGTGTGGATCATATGGATAAAGAATTTTACCAAGGTGTTTCGAGAAATGTAGAGGATAAAAGTCAATACAACGCTTATCGAAAAAAGTATAAAAAAGAACCTGTATTGTTCCGTATGAACCGCGGTCCCCTGCATCGTGAGCATCAGTGTCCCGGGAAGCCTTGCAAATATATTGACAAGAAGGAAATCGACGATCCGCATGTGGGTTAAGCCCAGAAGATAACACAGGGAATCTTTCGGAAAACCAGGAATAAGGAAAAGAATGAATGAGACATTAACACCTTTATGCCGTATAAAATGATCGAATCGATCGATGTAATCTTTTTTTACGACCTTCTCGACAAAACGCAATCCCAGAGACCGTGATATTCCGAATGCACATAGTGATCCAAGTACCAGTCCGGCCGTTGAATATAGGGTGCCGAGCACATTGCCGAAGATGAGACCTCCGACAAACCCGGTTATTTCACCCGGCACAGGTGCAAAGACGACCTGCAGAGCCTGGATCAATATGAAGACGATTGCGGCGAAATGTCCGAATGAAAGAATGAAGAGCCGTAATTTTTTATAGTCAAGAAAGAATCGGTAATACGCAAAAATTTCCCTCCACGCCCCTAGCTGATATGAATAAAAAATAAGGAACACAAGTAAAAAGACGAGCAAGACAAGGATCACACGCAGGAGATAAGAGATCTTTTTCGAGTGGATTATTTTCTTTCTGATCAATTCTGGACCGCGACTGTCCGCAGAACTTCGTCGACCGTGGTAAGCCCTTCTTTAAGAAGGATCAGGCAGTAGTCTTTAAGGGACTTCATTCCATTCCTGATAGCCGCGTCACGGATGGCCATTGTGTCTGCGCCTTCCGCGACAAGATGCCTGAGTTCCTCATTAATAACAAGAACCTCATACACGCCCACCCTTCCCTTATAACCGGTTCCTAAGCAGACATCACATCCCCTTCCTTTATGTAATTCAATGTCTTCATCTAAATCCAGATATTTCAGGATCGTAGAATCGGGTTTGTATGACTCCTTGCATTTTCCGCAAATTCTCCGGACAAGACGCTGTGCAACGACGCCGATAGCGGAGGTGGAGATGAGAAAAGGCTCGATACCCATCTCGGACAAGCGCATGAATGTACTAGGTGCATCGTTGGCATGAAGGGTCGTAAAAACAAGGTGCCCGGTGAGGGCCGCTTCGACGGCGATCTTGGCGGTTTCCGTGTCACGTGTCTCCCCAACCAGTATGATATCCGGGTCCTGCCTCAAAAAAGCCCTGAGCACGCGTGCAAAATCGAGCCCGATATCGGGATTCACCTGAACCTGGTTCACTCCTTCAAGATCGTATTCCACGGGGTCTTCAACTGTGGAAATGTTGACGCCGATATCATTGATCTCGGCGAGGGAGCTATACAGGGTCGTACTCTTGCCGGACCCGGTCGGGCCGGTAACATAAATGATCCCATATGGCTTTTTGATCATATCGCGGACAAGATCGAGGATGGGCCCATGTGAGATCAATTTATCAAGTCCCATCATCGTATTTGTCTTGTCCAAGATCCTTGTACAGATCTTTTCCCCGAATTTTGTAGGTACTGTCGATACGCGAAAGTCAACCGATTTGCTGCCGAGTTTGATTGTGATCCGGCCGTCCTGGGGAAGCCGGCGCTCGGTTATGTCCAGCTTCGATATGATCTTCACTCTGCTGACAAGCGGCAGTTGCACCTTTTTGGGCAGTACCATCTCTTCGCGCAAAACACCGTCTATACGGTACCTGACACGCAATCCTTTCTCCATGGGCTCGAGATGGATATCGCTGGCCCCTTTTTTCAAGGCCATCGCGATAATATTGTTTGTGAGACGTATTATCGGGGCCCCTTCAGCTTCGCGTGCTAGATCTGTAATGCCTGCATCATCGACGTTCCCATCGTCAAATTCAGCCTCTTTCATGAAATCGGACTGTATATGGTCCATTGAATCAAGAAAATCATCGAGGTTCACTTCGGGGCTTTCTTCTACAAGAGGTTTGATTACACTCTTGTATTCACCGTCCATGAAATTCTTGAAGTCCTGCTCTGTCGCGATAACCAGATCGAGAGGGACCTTTTTCTTGAATTTGGCCGTTATCAGTCGCGCCGCTTCATCGAGCGCCATAAGATCGTGCGGGTTCACCATGACAAGGGTCAAGTTCCCGTTGCCATACGATGTGGCAAGCATCCTGTATTTCAGTGCAACCTGTTCCGGTATTACGGTAACAAAATCCGGATCGATAGTGAGATCTTGCAAGGATGCAAAACCCATCGACTTCTGGGTGTTCATCTCTTCGATCCGTTCTGCAACGATCTTATTTATTGAAATAGAAATGCCGGGATGCTCCAGGAGGAGGTCATCAAAATCCCGCTTTTCGAGAACAAATAATTCGGTTGCGGCGACTGCGATAACCGTGGCTGAACGCGGTTTGCCTGTCAGAAGGGCCATCTCGCCAAAACATGCGCCCGTTCCGAGTGTCGCTATAGTGAGGTCAATCCCCAGGTTCGGCTCCTTCTTCTTAACTTCAACCTGTCCATTCTTTATAATGAACATGGCATCTCCCCACGCACCTTCGCGCACAATGGCGGTATTCGCGGGATAGACCCGCTCCCTAAGTTTAGTGGAAAGTTGTTCCAGTTCGCCATCGTCAAGCGCTCGAAACAGGTCCGTGTTCTTGAGAGACAAAACTCTATCTATTACCGTACTCATGACGATACCTTCCGGGGCTTAGAAGAATGATCTTGCATCCGGCGTTTAACCCTCACCCGGTACTCTAAACGAGACCGACCTTAAAGAGATATGTCTCGTGGAAATTATAAAGAATAAAATCCAAAATAGTAAGATATTTTTCCCGCCGCTGGTGGTTAAGAAATATTTCTATTGATGCATGAGATTTTTCGTTCGCGACGTCAGCGCCTTTATTGCGTCCTTAAGCCCGTCTATGGTGAGCTCATACATCGGGAAGATCTTACCGATCGTATCGACGGTATAGTGGCCCCAGAAATTCTTGTGAGTCGGATTAAGCCATACTGAATGTGGAAAATGACCGCGGATCCGGGAGAGCCATTCGAGACCGGGCCTATCGTTTGTTGAAAAATAATCGATGCACCCATTGACATCGAAAAGCTCGGAATAGGCCATCCTGGCATCGCCCACAAGTATCAGTTTATAACTCTTATTGAACAGCGAAAAGAGCTTTTCCGTCGGGACATTTTTATAATTGGCCATATCCTCGTAAATGTCCTGATAGATGCAATTGTGAAAGAAGTAGTAGCGGAATTCCTTAAAATGGTTCGCCTGGGTTGCCGCTGAAAAAAGCTTCTCGCATAATTCTGTATAAGGCAGCATCGAACCACCTGTATCCATCAGAAGAATTATCCGCACCGAATTTTCACGCGAACGGTTAAACACGAGTTCTATCTCGCCGCCTTCCTTTGCCGTTTTATCGATGGTCTCTTCGATATCAAGTTCTTCCGCGGCCCCTTCACGCTTCAACTCGCGCAGTTTCTTGAGCGCCATTTTGGTTTGTCTGACATCAAGAATGATATCATTCCGGTAATTCCGGTACCGCCTTTCCGCCGCAACCTTCGATGCTGACTGCATCCATGATTCTCCGCCGGCCCTGATGCCGCCGGGGTGATAGCCGTAAGCTCCGAACGGTGAATATCCACCCGTTCCGACCCATTTATGCCCGCCATCATGGCGTTCTTTCTGTTCCTTCAACCGCTCGCGGAACTGACGCATCATTTCTTCGAGATCATGCGTCCGTTTGAATTCCTCGAGCTGTTTTTGGAATTCCATCAGTTCTTCAGGTGTCATCTTCGGCAGACGATTGAGCGGATTTTCTAGCCAACCGAGAACCTTGTCGAGCTCGATATCTTGCGTTGCGATCCCGCCAAAATATTCGTTAAAAGCAAGATCATAGGCATCAAAATATGCTTCGCTCTTAACGAGAAATGCCCTGCCGATGTGATAAAGATGATTGAGGCTAGACTGGAAATGTCCTTTATAGAGTGCCTCTATAAAGGACATGAATTCCTTGATCGATACCGGAACCCCTTTCCTTCTTAAAATATAAAAGAAATCTACAAACATTCTGTTACCTTCTCTTGAAGCCGAAGCCGCCCTGGTTGGTTGAAAGCCGGATGAACCTGTCCGTATCCTGCTCATTTTTCAGGAGCGTTCCCAGGAACGGGATCTCGTTATTTATCTTATCGATCTTCACACCGCCCAAGGAAAGCGCTTTGATCCAGTCAAGCAATTCACTCGTGGATGGTCTCTTCTTCAGGCCGTCCATTTCTCTAATCCAGTAAAATTTCTTCAGGGCTTCCCGGATAAGCTTGTCTTCTATGTCCGGGTAATGGACCTTTATGATCCGCTCCATCATTTCACCGTCCGGAAACTCGATATAATAGAAGAGGCAACGTCTCAAGAAGGCATCCGGCAGTTCTTTCTCTGAATTGCTTGTGATGATAACGATCGGCCTGTATTTCGCCGTGACCTCCTCATCCAGTTCATTGATATGGAATGTCATTTCATCGAGTTCATTGAGAAGGTCGTTGGGAAATTCGATGTCGGCTTTATCGATCTCGTCAATAAGCAGGATCACCTGCTCATCCGAATTAAATGCCTGGCCGAGCTTTCCCATTTTTATATACTGCCTGATGTCGCTGATATCCTTGTCCTTGAAGCGCGCATCGTTAAGCCTCTGCACGGTATCATACACGTAAAGGCCATCGCGGGCCTTTGTTGTAGACTTGATATTCCAAATATAAAGCTTCTTATTGAGTGCCCGGGCTATGCTGTGGGCGAGAAGCGTCTTCCCTGTTCCCGGTTCTCCTTTGACAACAAGCGGCTTTTGCAGAACCACGGCCACATTTACGATCTCCATAAGAGCTTTCGACGCTATGTAATCTTCGCTGCCGTGATATCCCTGATTCGTGCCTGACATAGTATTGCCTCCTTGCAAAAGTCAAAAAATCCGCTATATTATAAGTGTAAAAGCCTGCCATGTCAATGTATATGCCGTAACAGGCGCCGACAGTCCGACCGTACATGTTCCGCAAAAACGTGATCTTTCGCTTGACAAAAAATTTGCTTTGCTTTTTAATGTTGGCATGATGTGGATGTTCTCTTTTTTCTTTAGCTTTTTCTTCTTTAGGAACTTGCACCCGGGCATAACTTTGCGCTGACGCAAAGGGCCATGGGTGCAAAGACCCATGGCCCTTTTTTTACGCCATGGGCCAGACACACCCATGGCTTTTTTATTGAAAGGAGAGCCGATGATCGTATCCCGACAGATCGAAAAATTGATAGCCGACCAAGAGGGCTGGACACGCAGGATGTTTGAGGAAGGCCTTAAGATCAAAAAACTGTATGGCGAGGAGAACGTCTACGACTTTTCCCTGGGAAACCCCGATACAGAACCTCCGGAAACACTGCAGAGGATGCTCGTCGACACGCTGGCGAGCCCCGTAAAAGGGATGCACCGGTACATGACCAACAGCGGCTATGAAGAGGTACGGCTGGACATTGCCGAATACCTGAGAGAAATATATGGACTGCCTTTCACCGCATCGCATGTTTTCATGACCAATGGGGCGGCAGGTGGCCTCAATATCCTGCTCAAGGTCATGCTCAACCGGAAAGATGAGGTCATAGCGCCTTCGCCGTTCTTCTGGGAATTCAAGAATTATGTCAATAACCACGGTGGCACGTTGAAGGCCGTCCAGTCAAAGGATGATTTTCAGCTCGACATCGACAGGATCGCGGATGCGATTAACCCGCGGACACGGGCTGTTCTCATTAACAGCCCCAATAATCCGACCGGTGCCGTCTATTCCGAGAAGAGCGTAACGGACCTCGTTGCGCTTCTGAACCACAAACGATCGGAAGGCCAAGACATCTATCTCATAGCGGATGACGCTTACCGGAAGCTTGTTTATGACGGCACAGGCCTGCCGAACCTTTTCGCATCGTATGACCTTACATGTTCGATAAATTCGCACTCCAAGGATCTGGCATTACCCGGAGAAAGAATAGGATACATAGCGATATCGCCGCGTCTGCCTGATTCAGACCTGCTTATATCAGGGCTCATGATCACGCAGAGAACGCTTGGTTTTGTCAACGCTCCCGCCCTGTTTCAGCGGGTCGTTTCCAAATTTCAACGGACATCTGTGGACATAGCGGAATACCAGCGCAAGCGGGACATCCTTTACGATGCTCTCGTCGAAGGCGGCTTCGACTGTGTCAAGCCCCGGGGCGCTTTCTACATGTTCCCCCGTTCCCCTGTTGCCGATGAGTTGAAATTCATACGGGCCTTGCAGCAGGACGAGCGCATCATGGTCGTCCCGGGAAGGGGTTTCGGTAAAAAAGGCTACTTCAGGATCGCATACTGTGTTCCTATGTCAACGATCGAGAAGAGTATTGACGGATTCATCAGGATCGGAAAACGTTTCATAAAGAGGTGATCAAAATGGGTATCTCAAAAGCAATCAGCAAATCTATGAAAGATTCATCATGGATCCGGGCAATGTTCGAAGAAGGCGAAAAAATGAAAAAGATACACGGACCTGGCAACATCCTCGATTTTACCCTCGGCAACCCGGTCGTAGAGCCTCCCGACCACTTGAAAGAAGAACTCGTCAGACTCGTCTCCTCGGATACGGCAGGTATGCATCGATACATGACCAACAGCGGCTACGAAGATGTACGCACCGAAATTGCCGAATATCATCGTGAGAGAACAGGCCTTCGCTTCACAAAAGACCACATTGTGATGACAGTCGGTTCGGCCGGCGGGATGAACGTTGTCCTGAAATCGCTCCTCGATCCCGGCAGCGAAGTGATTGTCCTGTCGCCGTTTTTTGTTGAATTCAAATTCTATATCGAAAACCATGGTGGGATAATGAAGCTTGTCGAGACAACGGAAGATTTTCATCTCGATATCGACAAGATAGAAAAGACCATAACCCGAAGGACCAAAGCGATCATCGTCAATTCCCCCAACAACCCCACCGGCGTCGTTTACGGTCAAGAAGAACTGATGGAATTGTCCGCGCTCCTCCATAAACGCAGGGAGAAAGGCCAGCGTATCTTTTTCCTTGCCGATGAAGCGTACAGAAAGATCCTGTACGATGGGATCACGCTTCCCGATGTCTTTGGCATCTATGAAGATACGATAACCGTCACATCACATTCGAAGGACCTGGCGCTACCGGGGGAACGCATCGGTTATATAGCCGCATCACCGCGTATTATCAACCTCAAACCGCTGATGGATGCCATGATATTTTCCAACAGGATCCTCGGGTTCATCAACGCCCCGGCCCTGATGCAGCGTCTTGTCGGTAAGTTTCAAAGGAACAGTGTGGATGTCCTGGAATATCAGAAGAAAAGGGATGTCCTCTATAATATACTCGTTGAAGCGGGGCTGAGCGTCGTGAAGCCGATGGGGGCATTTTATATTTTTCCCCGGTCTCCCATAACCGATGATGTTGCTTTTGTAAGACAGCTCCAGAAACACAGGATCCTTGCAGTGCCGGGCGTAGGTTTCGGAACACCGGGCCATTTCCGCCTTGCGTATTGCATTCCTATGGATGTTATCGAGCGCTCGCGCCAGTACTTTTTGGAGCTGGGATTGAAAATAAGCAGGTGACAGATGATGCATATTGGGTAACATCACCTGTCATTGAAATATATCGCATTTAATGCTCTTTTCGAAAAGATCCGCGAGCCTTTCCCTGTCAATGCCCCGGGCAAAAAGGCCCGGGGCATGCGAAAAAATTCCCAAAAGTGGCACTGTGAGATATTTTTCGAGCATACCGGGATTTGTCTGTGATGCGATATCGTTTTCTCCAAGCATGTCATTGAGTATCACGCCGGATACGGACACACCGATCGATCTCAGGTAATGGCACGACAGAAGCGTATGGTTGATAGTGCCAAGCGTCAACCGGGAAACAAGAATGACCGGTATCTGCCAGGCCACGATCAGGTCTGAATAAAAGTAACCGTCCCTGATCGGCACCAATACCCCGCCCGCCCCTTCAACGATCACAATATCGTGCCTGTCAGCGAGTTTCGTATAGGCGGCTGTCACACGGGCGATATCGATATGAGCATTTTCGAGCATCGCCGCAGTTTCCGGGGCCAGAGGCGCCTTGAAATTGTACGGATTTACATCGCGTATGTCGTCCGTACTGCCCGACGCCTGTTTGAGCGCCCATGCGTCACCGGGCATCTCCTCGACCGATGCCCCGTTGCCGCTCTCAAACGGTTTCATCACCCCGACATCATATCCCTTCCTGAGAGAAAGATATGCCGCCAGACCGCACGATACGGCTGTCTTCCCGACGCCGGTATCAGTACCTGTAACGAATATGTTCTTCATTAGCCTGCTATGGATGCAACGATAATTGAGAGACCGATGAATAAAGACGCGACGATTATAGCGAGGGCGATATTGTTTTCGTCAGCGATCTTTTTTTCAAAATCTGTAGTAAAGGTAGCACCGGCTATCTTGGCCGCAACAAGGGAAAGTATAATAAAAACGGCGGCATAGATAAGTATCTCGACGGAATTGACCAGTACTTTCCACATAGATCCCTCAAATTAATTTGAAAGATAATATACCAGATTGTCGAGAGCGGATGTAAAGAAAAGATTCCTGAGTTTTACATTTCCTGTCGTTCTTACAGGCGCCGGCGAAAAATTAAGAATGCCCTTTATGTTTGCTTCAATAAGCTGATCGGCGACCTTTTGCGCCTCTGTCGGAGGGGTAGTTATTATTCCGATCTCAATATTGCGCGCCTGAACTACCTCTTTAAGTCGGTCGATATGCAATATCTCGACCGGTTTCCCGACCCTTTCCGAAATGCGGCCGATCACGGCTTCCGGGTACAGGTCAAACGCTGCCACGATCTTATAATTCTGCTTCAGAAAATCCTTATACACGAGGAGCGCGCTTCCCATGTTCCCCACGCCGATGACTGCTATGCGCCATTCCCGGTTGATCCCGAGAATCTCTTTTATATGCCTTTTCAGGTCCTTGACATTGTAGCCCATACCCCGAATGCCAAACTCCCCGAAATATGCAAAATCTTTTCTCACCTGCGCGGCATTTACATTACAAATATTGGCTATAACGGCACTCGACGCAACCTTTTCATTCTTGCTTTCCAAGTCCACCATGCACTTCAGATAACTGGAAAGTCTCCGTATAGTTGCTTCCGGTATCTTCGGAAATTTTGCCATCTCTGTTTCCTTTTTTACTTCATTTTCCTTTTATTTTCATATATGTAACAATTCCGAGAACCTTTTGCAAGAGAAAAATTTAACAAGCGTCTTCATAGCGGGGCTCCGCGGCCGCAAATTGTGGGAATTAATCGAATATTACTGGAAAATAATTGTACCAAGATACCGGGCCTCCTCCGGCATTCTTTTGATAAGGTCGCGGGTATTAAAAATATGAAATTCTTCACAGTCCCAGCACGTCTTTCATCGAGTATATGCCTGGAGGCTGCCTGACAAGCCACTTCGCAGCTGTCAGGGCTCCCTGGGCGAAATTATCCCGCGACCAGGCCTTGTGTGTCAGTTCAAGTCGTTCCCCGATACCTGCAAAATATAGGGTATGTTCTCCGACAATATCCCCGCCGCGGATGCTCATGATCCCAATCTCGTCCTTTTTCCTCTCTCCGATGATCCCTTGACGGCCAAAGACCTCTGTCCATTGGCGGCCGATCTGGCCGGCAAGAACGGAATCTTTTATCTTTAACGCTGACCCGCTCGGGGCATCTTTTTTCCAGCGATGGTGCAATTCAACTATTTCGGCATCATAGGCATCCCCCACCAGGGAAGACACCCTCTGGGCCAGGTCGAAAAGGATGTTCATGCCGATACTCATATTGGGAGATATAACGATCCGTGCCCCTTTGACCTCCTGTATGGTCCGTATTTCATCATCCTTGAGCGCAGTGGTGCCTATCACATCCGCTACTTTCAGTTCGTTGGCAGCCTTAAAGAATTCTAGGGATGCTTTTGCCTCCGTAAAATCGACAATCACGTCCGCTCCCTGCATAGCCTCACGCGGATCATCGGTTATAATGGGGGGGCTGCCGCCCATGAGATCATGGGCCTGCCCTATCATCGGATGCCCTTTCATCTCAACAAAACCGGTGATCTCGATATCGGGATCCTCGAGGGCCATCTTCGTGATCGCCCTGCCCATTTTTCCACACGCACCTGTTATTGCTATCTTGACCATTCTTTACACCTGCTGTGATCTATTTCTTTTTGGGTTTTTTTCCAATAAGGCCATATTCCTTCATAAGACCGGCCAGAACTTCCCCGTTCTTATCCGATATCGGGCATAACGGAAGCCTGTATTCCCGGGCTATCATGCCCATCCTGTACATTGCCTCTTTAACAGGTATAGGGTTTGTCTCAATAAACAGGTTCTGGAAGAACGGCATATATTTCGTGTGGAGTTTTATTGCCTTCGCGATATTTTGCTCGATCATGAATGCCTTGTACAGAGCTTTCAACTCCTTCGGCATGATGTTGGAGAAGACCGATATCACCCCAACCGCACCAACGCTCATCATGGGAAGAAAAAGACCGTCGTCGCCGGAGAGTATCGTGAATTTGCCACCTGTCAAGCAATATATCTCCGACGCCTGGGCAACGGAACCTGCCGCTTCCTTGATCGCCACGATATTTTTTACTTTTGCCAACCGGGCTATTGTTTCCGGTATCATATTCACGCCCGTGCGCCCCGGTATGTTGTAGAGAACGACCGGCAGACGGGTTTCCTCGGCAATTGCCGTGAAATGGCTTACCATTCCTTCCTGGGTCGGCTTGTTATAATAAGGCGTTGTGAGCAGGCATGCGTCAACGCCCAGCTTCTTTGCCGTCCTTGTCAATTCTATGGCCTCATCCGTGCAATTCGATCCTGTACCCGCTATAACGGGGACCTTGCCTGCCGTATATTTCACCGTCAGTTCGATGACCTTTTCATGTTCTTCGTAAGAGAGCGTCGGTGCTTCGCCGGTTGTGCCGCAGGGAACAATGCCGTCTACCCCGCCTGCTATCTGGAAATCAATAAGTTTCTTTAGAGCCTTTTCGTCGATGTTACCGTTTCGAAAAGGCGTGACGAGCGCAGTAAAGACACCCTTCAATACCATGATCTCTCCTTTCACAAAAGTGCTTCTTCGTGTAATTGGGCCTTGTATATAAATTTTGCATCGCCTTCGAGGTGCACTTCGTCATCTATATAGATCTTCAGGACCTCTCCGCCTTTTGTGTGGATATTTACGGGACTTGTCACGAGTGATTTTTCGGTCAGGATAACCCCTGAAGCAACGGCCCCCGTGCCGCATGCATATGTTTCTCCCTCTACGCCCCTTTCGTACGTCCTGATCTTGACATTATTCTTATCGAGCACTTGAACGAAATTTACGTTCGTCCCTTTTTCGCCGAATGCCGCGTGATAGCGTATCATTCTGCCCAGTTGATCGACGGCGACTTGGTCGACGTCCACAACGAGAAGGACTGCATGGGGCACGCCTGTATTGACACTGCTTGCAAAGAATTCTTTATCGTCGATGCCGAGCGGATAATCGAGTTTCAGGTCAGCAGGCCTCGTCAGCTGCAATTTCACCTTCTGCCCGTAAACTTCCGCTTTTATGACCCCGGCTATCGTTTCGAAAGACATTTTTTCACCGGCTATGCCGTTCATAAAAGCAAAACGGGCCGCGCACCGGCCTCCATTACCGCACATCTCGGCCTCTGAGCCGTCCGCATTGAAAAATCTCCATCGAAAATCGTGCTGAGCCGAATTTTCGATAAGGATGACTCCGTCTGCACCAACAGAATGATGAAACCTGCATATCTTCGACACAAAGCCTAAAATGTCTGGAAACCTGTCATAAACCTTGCCGTCCCGGTTATCGATCATGACGAAATCGTTCCCGCTAGCACTCATTTTTGAAAATTCCAATTCGACCACTTCCTCAAACCTCCAGAAACGATGGGATCTTCTCTCCCCGGACAAGGTCCTTCAATGTTTCTCTCTTTCTGACAATGAAAAACTCATCGCCCCTGACCAGGACTTCGGCCACACGGCGGCGTGAATTGTAGTTGGACGACATGGCGTAACCGTATGCACCGGCGCTCTTGACAGCGACCAGTTCACCCTCCTTAAGGCCTTGAACCTCCCTGTCTTTCGCCAAAAAATCGCCCGATTCGCATATGGGCCCGACAAGGTCCACAACTTTGGTCTTTCTCTTTTTTTGTTCGACCGGAACGATATCATGGTACGCATTATACAGGGACGGCCTCACGAGATCGTTCATGGCCCCGTCCACAATATAGAACGTCTTTCCTGCAGTCTGTTTCACATAGAGCATCTTCGTAATAAACACGCCGCTATTCCCAACGATGACCCGTCCCGGCTCCAGGATGAGCGTGATCCCCATATCCTTGAGATTTTCGCTGACCACCTTCGCATACTCTTTCGGGTTCGGTGGCAGTTCATCCTTATATGTGATCCCGAGGCCCCCGCCGATATCCAGCATTTCGATGGCAAGCCCGAAGCCGCGCAATTCGATGATCATCTTCTTGAGGGACGTTAGCGCCTCGATAAAGGGCCCGAGTTCGAGGATCTGTGAACCAATATGGGAAGAGATGCCGACCGGCGCCAGGTATTCTTCGGCTGCCATCTCCCGGTATATCTGAACCGCATCTTCCCAGAGTATCCCGAATTTATTCTTCTTGAGCCCTGTTGTTATGTATGGATGGGTCCTCGGGTCTATCTCCGGGTTTACACGAATTGAAACGGGGACCCTCTGTTTCAATTTGCGCGAGAGTTTTTTCAGGGTCTTGAATTCACCCTCGGACTCCATGTTGATCATCCGTATACCGGAGTTGATGGCGTAGCGGAGTTCCTCGGCGCTTTTCCCGACGCCTGAATACACTATCTTATCGGCCGGTATTCCGGCATTCAAGGCGCGGAAAAGCTCTCCGCCGGATACAATATCCGCCCCGCCCCCCGACTTTGCGATGATCCTTAAGAGAGCACCGTTCGAGTTTGCTTTCAGCGAGTAACACACAACGTGCGGTATTTCACCGAAGGCCCCGTCGAAAACGGAAAAATGCCTGATAAATGTTGCATAACTGTACAGGTAAAAGGGTGTGCCTACTTTTTTTGCAATAGTCCTGACCGGGACATCTTCACAGAATAATTTTCCATCGCGATATTCGAAATGATCCATAGCCTCACTCTTTCAACATGACGATCGCTTCCTGGGACGGGCCGCTTTCATTGCCTGCCGCATCGACAGCCGTGACATGGTAGGCGACGAAACGGTGATCAGGAGCGCTCGTATCAGTATATTTATTTTCCTTTACAGGCGATAAGTTGAGCCTGACGTGTTTGGAACCCATAATACGATAGACGTTGTATCCGGCAAGGTCCTTTTCGGTGTTTGCCTCCCAGGTGACCACTATGGCCTTACCCTTCTTTTCGGCCTTTGCCAGCATTGGCGGACCCGGCGGCATCTTGTCCTTCGGAGTTGCGCTCACCTTTACACCTTCTCCTTCGACACCCGGGTCGGACGCGCGGACCTGCCGCACTTCGTATGTATACGTTGTTCCGTTCGTCAATCCGCCATCCATATAAAGAGGTGTCGGTATCGGTCGCGGATTGAGCGGCTGGACAGGATATCTTCCGTTATCGTAACGGTAAACATTATAGAGATACCCTTCCTGTTTTGTCCATGACAGTTCTACACGCGAATCGCTTTCCTCCACTTTCACAGGACCCAGTGGGCCCGGGGGCTGTTTAAACGTTATAACCGCTGCATTTGACGCTTCTCCCTGAGTCCCCTTGACAGTTACCGGGTACACCCTGTACAAATATTCATTTCCGTACATTACATCATCATCATAAAAATAGATCCTGTTTCCCACGATCGTATATCCTTTTTTCTCATCGAGAATGATCGTCCTGAACGGCCGAAGGTCCCCTGAACACGTGCCACATCCTTTAATCACCTTGAAAGCCGCGACCTTTACCGACTCCTTATCGTCCTTTTTTGTCGACTCTATCTGTTGAGGCGCAGTAAAGGACAGAAAAACGACGGCATCCCTCTCTTCCGCTTTGAGATCGGTAATGATCCCCGCTTTCACTACAGCGACCGGCACAGGGTTGCCCTTTTTGCCGCAAGAGACGAGGATCAGGACCGCGCACAGGGACAGGCAGAGGATATTAAAAACCGAGATATTTCTTTTCAGCATCGATGGCCTTTTTTACCTCGTCAAATGAGGCGCTTCCTTTGGATTTCCTCATGCGCACGGCATTGCGAGGCTTAATATACTCGAAAACATCCTTTTCGAACAGAGGAGATAATTTCTTCAATCGGGCGAGCGGCATTTGGTCAAGAAGTATGCCTGATTCTTCGCATTGCCGAACCGCAGTCCCTGCTATGCCGTGGGCTTCCCTGAACGGCATGCCTTTTATCGTAAGGTATTCCGCCAGTTCAACGGCCGGCATGAAGCTCTCTTCGGCAGCCTTTTCCATATTGTCCTTCAAAACCGTCAGTCCGTCTATGCACAGTGTCATGATCGCCAAGGCGTCGCGGGCTGTTTCAATGGCATGGAACATCGGTTCCTTATCTTCCTGGAGATCGCGGTTATACGTGAAGGGCAATCCCTTCAAGATCGCGAAAAGCCCGAAGATGTCCCCGAGCACCCTGCCTGTCTTGCCGCGAATAAGCTCCAGGGCATCAGGGTTTTTCTTGTGGGGCATCAGGCTCGAGCCGGTTGTAAGCTTATCGGGCAACGATATAAATGCGTACTCCTGGGTAGTGAACAATATCAGGTCTTCTGCGAACCGGCTCAAATGCGTCATTATCATGGCGGCCGCGTAAACCGCATCCATGATAAAATCACGGTCTGCAACCGTGTCCATACTGTTCTCCGAAACCCGTGCAAATCCGAGTTTTTTTCTGACCCATTCACGATCGAGGGGGATCGTGGACCCGGCAAGGGCGCCACTTCCCAAGGGTAATACATCCGCGGTCATCCGGGCGGCCTTAAGTCTCGCCCGGTCCCTCTTTAACGCATAGTAATGGCCGAGAAGATAATGGGAGAGGGGCACTACCTGGGCACGTTGAAGGTGTGTATACCCCGGCATTATGACTTCGATCTGGGTTTCCGCCTTCCTGAGGACAGCCGAAAGAAGCCCGGCCAGGTCCTCATCCAGTCCTTTAAGTTCGTCTTTTAGGAAAAGCCTCATATCGAGGGAGATCTGATCGTTGCGGCTGCGACCTGTATGCAGTTTTTTTCCTGCCTCGGTCTTTGCGATCAACCGTGTCTCGATATGCATATGAATATCTTCGAGGGCATCTGAAAATTGGAATGTCCCGGACTCTATCTCTTTTTCTATCTCATCGAGTCCTTTTATGATCTCTTTCGTTTCCTCTTCAGTAATGATCCCGATCCTTTCAAGCATCTGCGCATGCGCTTTGCTGCCCTCTATGTCGTGATGGTAGAGCTTCCGGTCAAAATCAATGGATGCACTGAACCTTTCGAGGAGCGGATCCGTACCGTCTTTGAACCTTCCTCCCCATGGTTTCATGATCTCGCTCCAAACAAGGCCGTACCGATGCGCACCATTGTTGCGCCTTCCTGCACGGCAATCTCAAAATCGGAGGACATTCCCATCGAAAGCTCCTTCATATCGAGGCTAAATTTCTGATTCATTTCCGTGAGCGTTTCCCTTAATTTCCTGAAAAAAGGCCTGGCGTCTTCAGGGTCCTCCGTGTAAGGAGGCATGGTCATGAGGCCGACGGGTCTGAGGTATTTCAATGAACGGGCCTTCTCGAGGACCTTTTCGAGTCCTTCTATGTCGGTCCCGCTCTTCGACCGTTCGCCCGCGATGTTGACCTCGAACAAAATATCCATAGGTTTCCCGTACCGGTCAAGCTTATCAAGCATATCCGGCCGGTCAACGGTATGGACGCAGTCGAACAATACCGGCAGGTATTTAATCTTGTTGCTTTGAACATGCCCTATCATATGCCAGCGGATCCGTCCGGGGCCTATCATTTCTATTTTTCTTTTTGCTTCCTGTACATAATTCTCGCCGATATCCCGGATCCCCGCTTTTATCGCTTCGTCAACCCGGACGGCATCGACTGTCTTCGTTACAGCGATCAGAGTGACATAGGCCGGATCCCTTCCGGCCGCCTCGCAGGCCCTGCCTATTCTTGCACGTATGGTTTCTATGGCATGCCCGATATCATTCATGAAAGGACGCCAAGGGAAAGAAGGACTTCCGCCACCTCGCAGATAGGCAATCCCACGACATTTGAATAGGATCCCTTGATCTCTTTCACCATATAGCCGCCCTTTCCCTGAACCGCGTAAGAGCCCGCCTTGTCCAATGGTTCGGACGTACCTATGTATTTCATTATCTCCTGATCGACGAGGTCCTTCATGAAGACCCTGGTTTCGACGGCATCGCGGTAAACAACATCCCTGGAAATGTTCAGAACGCAAAAACCCGTTATTACCTTGTGCCATTTACCTTTCAAAAGCTGGAGCATTTTGAATGCGTCATCTTCACCAGAGGGCTTTCCCAGTATCCTGTTCTTGTACACAACGATCGTATCGGCTCCGATAACCCATTTGTCCGGGAAGTGTCTGCCAACCTTACTCGCTTTCTCATATGAAACCCTTAAGGCAAATTCCCGAGGCGTTTCGTTGGCTTTCCTCGTCTCGTCGATATCGGGGGGAATTATGGAGAAGGGAATGCCAAGCATGCGCAGTATATCCACCCGTCGTGTAGATTCGCTTGCCAGAATTATCGCATTCCCGTCATTTATCTGAAACATACATTACCTCGGTTTCCTGAAAACATGCAAACGCTATTGTAGCATAGAAAAATATATGAAATCTCCCATAATTTCAAGTTAAATTATGATAATGTACGTACCCTGAGGCACCATGCAGCGTCACGTCCAAGGAGGAGACATGCCCGCCATTATTCAAATAATCACTACAATAAACGACCGCGAAAGGGCCGAAAAGATCGGCCGGCGCCTAGTCGAGGAGAAGCTTGTCGCCTGCTGTCAGATCACGGGGCCTATCCGAAGCATATATCGCTGGAAGGGCGGGATCGAAGAGGCCGATGAATGGTACGTGATCATAAAAACAAAGAGATCCCTGTACAATCAGGTGGAGGGGACGATACGCAGACTGCATCCCTACGAAGTACCTGAAATCATTGCCATACCGATCTGTGACGCATTTGATGATTATACAACCTGGGTAAAACGGGAAACCTTGTGAGAAACCTGTGCATCCGGGTCCGGGGCCAAATCGGGATACACGCGAATCCGCCTTAATTTAAAAGGGTTTTTCACCACCAAACTTACCTTGACAATATCATTGAACCTTCATATAATGTGTGAAATTTTTCATCATTCTTGGAGGGGTTATGTGGGAAAATCTAAATCTGAAAGATGTCGTCGCACTCGCCAGGGATCCGTATCCTTCCATCCGCCAATGGTCTAGAGATACAGGAAAGAAAGTTGTTGGGAGTACCATCGCCGATGTTCCCGAAGAGGTCGTCTATGCATTCGACCTCCTCCCCGTCACAATTCTTGGTACTCATAAACCCTTAAAAAAGGCCCCGAGCCATCTTCCCGACAATGCGTGTTCACTCGCCCGGAGTAATCTCGAACTTGCGTTGACCTACGAAGGGGACCTTTTCAGCGGTTTCGTTTTGCCACAGGTCTGCGATACCACACAGCACCTTTCCGACATATGGCGCATCAATTTCCCGGACAAGTATGTACACAGTTATCTTGCACCCCGTCAGGCCGACAGGCCGAGTGCTCATTACTGGGTCAAAGAGGAAATCGAACGCCTCATCACATCTTTAGGGAAATGGACCGGGAAGACATTGAGCGACGATGCACTGAACAAATCAATTGCGCTTCATAACGAGAACAAGAAACTCCTTGCCGAACTGTACGATATCAAGCGCAACAATCCGGGAACCCTCACAAACAAGCAGTTCTTCGCATTGATGAAGGTTTCCCAGCAGGTCGACAAAGCCGAGTTCAACAAGAGCTTGAAAGCCATCAAAGATGGCCTGAAGCTGAAGAAGGGCAAGGGCTATACCGATGTCATACTGGTAGGTATAACCTGCGATCCTCCCGAGATATTCGATATTTTCGATGACCTCAAGGTCAATATCGTCGGGGACACGCTTGTCACCGGGTCACGATACCTGCAGGGTGCGCCGGCAATGAACGGCGACCCGGTACAGGCCCTGACCGACAGGCATTTCATCCGCGGGTTCTTCTCGCCCATCCATGACAATGTCTACAAGAATTTCGAAGAAGTGAAAAAGCTCTACTATGACACAAAAGCGGAGGCGGTCATCTATGTCCACATCGAGTTCTGCGAATCGCAGGAATACGATCTGCCAGACCTCAAGGACATGATCAAGAAAGAAGGGATACCGATACATGTCCTTGACACGGAATACCAGACAACATCACTGTCTCATGTCCTGACAAGAACACAGGCATTCTTCGAATCTCTCAAAGGGGGATCATTATGAGCGAAAAGCTGACTTCTAAACAACTATCGAGAAAAATCACCGATGAATACATGGAAGATGCCTTTCATGCCCACGATAACGGCAAGCTCGTCGGGTACACTACGGCGATCTCGCCCGTCGAGATCTTCGTTGCGCATGACATCGTGCCTATCTATCCCGAAAACCACGCCGTTGCCAATCTAACAGCCAAAAAAGGTGTAGAGCTGTGTTCGGTTGTGGAAAGCATGGGCTATACGAACCACCTGTGCGCGTATGCGCGAAGCGATCTCGGCTATCGCAAGACCGGCGTAACAGTGACAAAGGGCATTCCCGAACCGGACCTTTTCCTCGCCTGCAACGCACAGTGCTTCACCCTGACGAAATGGTTCCAGGTCCTCGCACGCAGGGGCGACCTGCCGGTCTTCGTCTTCGACACGCCCGAACATATCCTGGACAAGGAGGCGCGCAAAGAGATCGTGAAATACTGCGTCTTGCAGCTGAAGGAGCTTATCAGCTGGCTTGAAAAGGTCACGAAGAGAAAATTCGATTACGACCGGCTGAACGAGGTCATGAAATACTCCGCTGCGTCAAGCATCCTCTACAAGAAATTTCTCGACATGGCACAGTACAAGCCGTCACCGATCAGCATCTTCGACGCCTTGATCGGTATGGCGATCGCCGTTTACCGCAGGGGCACGCAGGAATGCGTCGACTACTACCAGACCCTGTGTGACGAGATCCAGGCAAAGGTCGACCAGGGCATCGGCGTCCTTCCCAAAGACCAGGAAAAATACCGCCTGTACTGGGAAAACCTGCCGGTCTGGTTCAAGTTCAGCGATCACGCGAAGCTTCTAGGCTCGTACGGGGGCGTTATCCTGACATCCCTGTACGTCCATGCATGGAGCCTGGAGTTCGACCTCAACAAGGATCCACTTGAAACACTCGCGGAAAACTATGTCAACCGTTTCTCGAACTCGACCATCGAGGACCGTGCCGACATGGCAATGGAACTCTTTAAGAAATACTCGATGAACGGAATGATCATGTTCATGAACAGAAGCTGCAAGGCCGTTTCCTTCGCCGTCCCGACCTTGAAGGACATTCTCACGAAGAGGACCGGCATCCCCGCCCTCGTCTTCGAGAGTGACATGGGCGACCAGCGCTTCTATGCGGAATCACAGGTGCGCACACGCATCGAGGCCTATTTCGAAACCTTAGACAGGCTTGATCTGGCGCAGAAAACCGCCACGGCATAAACCTTAAGTTGTTGGACAAAAAACCCGGATGTGAACTGCATCCGGGTTTTTTTATATTTCATCCTAAGGCGTAAGTCGTCAAGCGTAAGCATTTTTTCTGTGTCTTGCCCTTGCGACAATGACTTTCATCTATGTCCTGTCAAACAGCACTTCCCAGTTCTCCGTGGACTCAAGAGAAGTAGGGGCAAACGGGTGAAAGATACACTTTTTTTCAAGGACTCAGACCCCGACGGCGTGGGTCGAAGATGTCACGGAGGCCTTCGCCGAGGAGGTTGTACCCCATGACGGTCAGGAAGATCGCAAGGCCGGGATAGACGGAGAGCCACCAAGCAACCTCGATATTGTCCTTCGCCTGCGTCAGAATATTTCCCCAGCTTGGTGTCGGAGGCTGCACCCCGATACCGAGGAACGAAAGTGCAGATTCGGTCAGTATCGCCCCTCCGATGCCGAGCGTGGCGACGACATACACTGGTGTGACGGCATTCGGCAGGACATGACGGAAGATGATGCGCAGGGGACCAAACCCTTGCGCCTTTGCAGCCATGACATATTCCTTGCTCTTGATGCTCAAGATCTCGGCCCGTACAAGCCGGGCGGTCCCCATCCAGCTCGTAAGACCGATGACGATCATGATATTCCATATGCTCGGTTCAAGAATGGCAATGACAGCGAGAATAAGGAAAAACGTCGGGAAACACATCATAAGGTCGACGAATCTCATAATTATCTCATCAACAATGCCGCCGAAATAACCCGAGACCGCCCCGAGGACGAGGCCGATCAGGACGGCGATCCCGACGGATACAAAACCGACGAGGAGCGATATACGCGTCCCATAAAGGACCCGGGAGAAAACATCCCTGCCCAGTGTGTCAGTTCCGAAAGGGTGGGATAACGACGGCCCTGATAGTATGTTCTTAATGTCGGGCTCGATAGGGTCGTGGGGAGCTACAAGCGGTGCAAAGATGGCACAAAAGAACATCGGAACAAGGATAATGAGCCCGATCAATGCCAGGTGATGCCGTACGGTACGCCTCAGGAGATCCTTCATATTCCTTCCGTTGCTACTCCCTCTGTCTTTAGATGTCCAAAAGCTTACCACAATTCGCACCTCACAAGAAATAGCTCTCTCCCACGCGTGAAAGAACTTTTCTCTCGCCAGCTCGTCGCTTGCGCTCCTCTCTCGAGGCCTCAGAGCTCACAGAGAAAGGCGGAAGCGAACGGGCGAGAGGCTGTCTTTTTATTTTTCAAACACTCCCGTGTTGCAGAAGAACGGGGCGTGATTGGATGTGAAGAATGGAGGCTGTCGTCGTACTATCTCGCGAACGGCGGCATGGCGTGTAAAGACCCTGTCGAGGAAATATCTGACCTTTTTGCGGTCCCATCCCTTCGGGTGCACAAAATCTGTATAAAAGGACAGGTCGCCGCCGTAGAAGGACTTCTGTTCCACGCCCTGTGCGTCGGGACTGTAATGAGGCAGATTGAAAATGGCCAGATTAAGAAAATTTATGTACGAACCATGCTTCACGATAAAATCTAGGGTCCGTCGGGCCGACAGTTCATTTTCCATCGGGGTTCCGAACAGAAGATAAACGTACGTGCCGATGCCTGCCTCGGAAAGCACCCGCAAGCCGCGTGATACGTCTGATATATCGATCCCTTTGCGCATGGCGTCAAGCACCTCCTGGTCGGCCGATTCGACGCCTATCTTGAGCATCACGCATCCAGAACCTTTAAGCCGCGCGCAGAAATCAGGATCGGTAAGCTCCCCGGTCATCCGGACAAAACCGTACCACGGGCTGCCGGGAGGCTCCTTGATGAGGGCTTTCAGAACGGCCGGGCTTATCGCGTTATCGAGTATGTGGATCAGTGACGGGCGCGTCCTAAGTGCGAGCCGGCCGATCTGCCTTACGGCCAGTTGAGGTTTTAACTGATAGTAAGCGTTCCCTTCGGCCGTTTCGGGGCAGAAGCTGCATTTCCCGTAGTAACAGCCGGTTGATGTGCTGTAAGGCATTATCATTCCTGGTGCAAGGTAGTCACTGTGCGGGAACATATCATAGGAATATGAGGAAGAGATCGCGCTCTTTTGCTGTGAGCCGAGCAATTCGACAAGAAATACCTCGCCGGGGCCGGCTACAACAGCATCTACGAGCCCACCGAAAGAGATCTTTGCCGATGCGTTGCTCATCCATGATGTCACGAGTGCACCACCAAGTATGATCTTCACTGTCGGATATTCGGCCCTGAGAAACCCTATCGAGGCAAATGTCACCAATGCCTGGCTCAGGTAGGTCAAGGAAAACCCGATAAACGGCGGGTCATTCTCTGCCATGATTTCCGAGATCCGCCGTGACAGGTAATCGTAAAAGGGGTTGTCCCGGGGATGGGCCGCAGCTTCGAGAAGATCACCACTTCGAAGCGGCGAGAGGCACCTGTCCTCGTAATCGGAAAGGCTGATCCGGGCATCACCTGATGATGCCGTGCCAAGAACGCGGTTGGTATCGATGACACATCTTTTGTAACGATCGAAATTGAGATAGGTCCTTTTATCCCGCAGGGCGCCGAGGTTCCTCGCAATGTTCCTGCCCGCCCGGGCTGACCATGTATCGTTCCCTGGTTTTGCATGGCCTGAAAGCCATAACAATCCCTCAATATTCATATCAATGACCGTACATGGGTGACCGGAATGCTCGAGCGCGCCAGCAAGCCGTGATATGCCCGCAGGCAGTTCACAGGGTTTGACAACAGGGGGGTTGATAAGGACCGGTCTTGAATTTTTTACAGACGTAATGGATGTCCCCATCCGGACCGTTTGATGCTTTCTTCCGTCTTCATTGTGCCTGGGAGAATTCACTGCTTCCGCCTTTTAAGGGAATTCCCCCTATTATACATCAGCAAAACTGAAACGACGGGATATTTTTCACGGCCCCACAACGACGTCAAAACCCTGGAACGGGGTAGCAGGGTCCTTTTGATGGCTATAACCTTTCGCCCATGTCAGATTTATGCTAGAATAGGTCAAAAAAATACCTGATGGAGGACGCCCTTGGAGCGCAACAACATTCTCTGCATAGGTGCAGGCTATGTCGGCGGGCCGACAATGGCCATGATAGCGTACAAATGTCCGCAATATAAGGTCACTGTCGTTGACATAAACCACGAAAAGATCGCACGGTGGAACTCGGATGACCTGCCCGTGTACGAGCCCGGGCTTGACGAAATCATACGGGCCACACGGGGAAAAAACCTTTTCTTCGAAACCGATATCGATAAAGGTATAAAGGAATCCTGGATCATTTTTGTCGGCGTCAATACCCCGACAAAGACATTTGGAGCGGGGGCTGGAAAAGCGGCCGATCTGCAGTACTGGGAAAAAACCGCACGGCAGATACGTGAAGCGGCCAGATCGCCGAAGATCGTTGTCGAAAAATGTACCATACCTGTAAGGACAGCGCTGGCCATGGAAAGGATCCTCACATCCAAGAATGGCAACATACGTTTCGACGTCGTGTCGAACCCTGAATTTCTTGCGGAAGGCACGGCAATACGCGATCTTGAGTTTCCCGACCGCGTGCTCATCGGATCCCGGGAAACCCCTAACGGGCTAGAGGCCCGCAAGGCTGTTGTCGATATCTACCTCAACTGGGTGCCGCGCGAAAAGATCATCGAAAGCAATATCTGGAGCAGCGAGCTCTCCAAGCTTGTCGCAAACGCATTCCTGGCACAGAGGATATCCTCGATCAATGCAGTATCTGCATTGTGTGAAAAAACCGAGGCTGATATCTCCGAAGTATCCCGCGCCATCGGACTCGACAGCAGGCTTGGCAGTAAATTTCTCAATGCTAGTGTGGGATTTGGTGGTTCCTGCTTCAAAAAGGACATACTGAACCTTGCCTATATATGCCGCAACTATGGGCTCGACGCTGTTGCCGACTACTGGGAGAGTGTCGTAGATATCAACGAATACCAGAAGGAACGTTTCATACTCGGAATCCTGAGCGCGATGTTCAACACTCTTGCAGGCAAAAGGATATGTATTTTCGGCTTTTCATTCAAAGCCGATACAGGCGACACACGTGAAACGCCCGCATACACTATCTCGCGGCGCCTGCACGAGGAAAAGGCGGAGCTTATAATCACCGATCCGAAGGCGCTCGATAATGCGAAGATCGATCTTCATGACATTGACGGGATAACATATGAGCCTGACCCCTACAAGGCAGCCCGGGGCTGTGACGCCATAGCCGTCATGACAGAATGGAAATTATACACCGAACTCGATTACGAACGAATCTATGATTCAATGGCAAAACCGGCTTTTGTGTTCGATGGTAGGAATATCCTGGATCATAAGAAGCTACACGAAATGGGATTCAACGTGTACCCGATAGGAAAACCGCCACTGGTACATTTTTAAAGAGCGCAAGGCGTTAAAAGACACTAATTCCAAACATGCAACCTGTCGCCAAGGCATTTTCGCCCGGTCATCCGGTGCCTTTTCTTTTCCGAGTTTTCTATAATTACTGGAATGTAAGAAGAATGGTGGGTTTTTGTTTTTTTCGCCTTGCGCCTCACGCCTTACGAATTGAAGAGTTCTCCATCCACCATCGTAAGTTCCCTGTCCCCCAAAGCGCCTATTTCGGGATCGTGGGTTACGAGGATCATTGTTGCAGAAAGTTTCTTCTGGATGGCCAGTATCTGGTTCAAGACCTCGCGACCTGTCCTGCGGTCGAGGTTTCCGGTTGGTTCATCGGCAAGAATTACGCTGGGTTCGTTGATGAGGGCGCGTGCTATTGCGACCCGCTGCTGTTCCCCACCAGACAGTTCCCCCGGCTTGTGGCTAGCCCTGTGTGTGAGTTCTACGGTCTCGAGGAAACCCCGTGCCTTTCTGCGCGCCTCGTCGGGCTTCACCCGACGTATCAAAAGAGGCATCATGATATTTTCGATAACGTTAAAGTCCTGTAGCAGGTGATAAAACTGGAAAATGAAACCGATCCGTTCATTGCGGAAACGGCTCTGCTCGTCCTCGCCGAACTTCATTATGTCCTGCCCCTCGAAGAGGACGGTACCTTCCGTCGGCCTGTCGAGAGTCCCGATTATATGAAGGAATGTGCTTTTCCCTGCGCCGGAGGGTCCCATTATGGTGACAAAGCTGCCTTTGTCGACAGTGAGGTCCACCCCTTTCAGGACATCGATCACAATATGATCTTTCTGAAAGGACTTTTTGATCCCGCGTGCTTCAATGATACGATCACTCATAGCGCAGCGTCTCCACGGGATCGATCTTTGCGGCCTTGTACGAAGGATATATGGTGGCAAGAACGCATATTACCATTGTAACGAGAGCGATCAATATGACATCGATAATACTTATCTTTGCCGGCAGCGTTGTAATGTAATAGATATCCTCCGGTAATTTTATAAGCCCGGTGCTCCTGATTATCCAGCACAGGAAATACCCGGTGAAAGCCCCGACGAGTGCGCCGACCACACCGATCGTTATACCTTCCATCATGAATATCTTCATTATGCTCCGCTTCTTCGCCCCGATCGATTTCAATATGGCGATATCCTTTTTTTTCTCCATGACCGTCATGATGAGGGAACTGATTATATTGAAGCTTGCAACGAGGATGATCAGGGCAAGAATGATGAACATTGCCAGCTTCTCGAGCTTCAGCGCGGAGAAAAGATTGCGGTTCATCTCCATCCATGTTTTCGCGAAATAATCATGGCCCAGGGCCTTGAGAATGGTCCACTTCATATCGCCGGCCTTATATTCATCGACGAGTTTAACTTCTATCCCCGTGGCCCCGATACCCATCGCCGATTCGATATCGGACAGCGGCATGACCACAAGTGTATTATCGATCTCGTACATTCCTGTTTCGAATATGCCTCCGACACGCGCACGAACGGTTTCGGGCATGGACCCCATCGGAGAGAACCCGCCGAAAGGCACCATGATAGTAAAGCTGTCGCCAAGAAAGAGCCCCAGGTGTTTTGCAAGTTCTTTCCCTATGAGAACACTTCCCTTTCTCTGCAGGGAATCGACCGATCCTTCTTTTACAAGTTTCCCCATGTATTGTCCGTCGGCCGCGTTGATCCCCTTTATCGCCACGCCGGACAACTGCTTCCCGTTCTGGACCATGGCCTGAAATGCAGTGAACGGAAATGCACGTGAAACTCCGGGTACCCCCTTGATCTTCTTTACGATCTCATCGGTATTGTGCAGTTCACCGTTGACATTCATGACCAGTATGTGAGGGTTTATCCCGAGAATGCGGGCCCTGATCTCGTCCTGAAAGCCTGTCATAACCGCTATTACGACTATGATGGCCATAACGCCGATCGCGATCCCGACGACCGATATCCAGGTAGTGAAGGAGATGAAGGCCTCCTTCCGCTTCGACCTCAGATATCGCAATCCTATTGTAGTTTCATAATCCATAAGAGAATTAAACTCTTGCCATATGCAGGCATGGACACGCAATACGCACCTGCCCGTCATATCGTCTGCAATGTTCCTGTGCCAGAGGTATCTACGGACGCAGGAGCGGAAAGAGAATTACATCCCGTATCGATGCACTGTCGGTGAGCAGCATCGTCAACCGGTCGATGCCGATCCCCTGCCCGGCCGTGGGAGGCAATCCATATTCGAGAGCTGTAATATAGTCCTCGTCGAGGGCTGCACCCTCTTCTTTTTCCTTGATCTGGAGCTCAAAACGCTGGAGCTGATCCTCCGGGTCGTTGAGCTCGTTAAACCCGTTCGCGATCTCCATCCCACAGATATAGAGTTCAAACCGTTCGGTGATGTCAGGATTATCAGGGTTTCTTTTCGCGAGGGGAGATACCTCTATCGGATACTGTGTGATGAACGTAGGCTGTATCAGTTTCTTCTCACAGAGTTCCTCAAAGATCTTCGTGATCAATTTGCCCCGTGATTCCTTGTCGGCCCCTTCGATCTCTAGGCCTTTCGCATAGGCTTTGAGCCGTGCTGGATCATCGAGCGCGCTCAGGTCAAAATCGCCGAGCTCCGCCATCGCCTGCGCCATCGTGATTTTTCTCCAAGGTGGGGCAAAATCTATTTCCTGCCCGTTATATGTAATGACGTATGTCCCAAAAAGCTCCTTTACGAGGGATGACACCATGTCCTCGGTCAGGGCCATCAGGTCTTCATATGTTGCGTACGCCTGATAATATTCAAGCATTGTGAATTCTGGGTTATGGCGCACCGATATACCTTCGTTCCGAAAATTGCGGTTTATCTCGAAGACCCGCTCGAACCCTCCGACAACAAGACGCTTGAGATAAAGCTCGGGGGCTATCCTGAGAAAAAGGTCCATGCCCATCGCATTGTGGTGGGTAACAAATGGTTTCGCCGTTGCCCCGCCCGGGATGACCTGCATCATCGGGGTTTCGACCTCGATAAAATCCCTCTCCACAAAATAACGCCGGATATAATCAATGATCCGCGCCCGGGTCGTGAACACATCTCTCACACTGTCATTGACAATAAGGTCGAGATAGCGCTTGCGATATCTTTCTTCGACATCTTTCAGACCGTGCCATTTCTCGGGAAGAGGCCGCAAGGATTTGGTGAGAAGCTTTATCGTATCGGCAAGCACGGTCAGTTCGCCTGTTCTTGTCTTGAAAACTTTCCCCTCAAGGCCCACGATATCGCATATATCGAACTTCTTGAAAATATCATATGCCGGGCTTTTCAGGGTGTCCTTCCGGACATATGCCTGTATTTTCCCTTTTCTGTCCTGGATATGAATGAACGCGCTTTTGCCGAAATCTCTGAAGGCCATGATGCGTCCCGCAACGGCAACTCTGTCCTCGCTCTTTTCTAATTCCGCGGTATCGAGGCTCCCGAAACGGCCCTCTATTTCCTGCGTTGTAATATACGGTCCGCGGTCCTGCGGGTACGTTTCGATACCCTGTTCTTTCAGATATTTTTCTTTATCCTTGCGCACGGCATACAATTCGTTAATTGGCTCCATTTTTTCCTCAATTTTTGGCGATATATTTCTATACTTCCACTACGACATCATAATCAAGTGTTTTCAGGACCTTTGCGTCACATATATCACCGGAGCGACATTTTCCCTTAATGAATGCGATGCCGTCGATATCCGGCGCCTGAACGAGCATACGGCCAATCTTCGGGTCTTCTTTGTCATTTTCTACAATAATCTTTACAGTCCTGCTCTCAAGGCGGGCAAGCCTCGTGCGCGATATCTCCTTCTGGGCCTCCATAAGCCGGATGTACCTGTTTTTTTTGACCTTGCCGGTGATCTGTCCTTTGAGTTTATACGCCGGTGTGCCTTTTTCCCGTGCGTACCTGAATGCACCGAGCATATCGAACTGATGCCTGCTGAGGAAGGAGAGAAGATCGTCAAACTCGGCGTCTGTTTCCGAGGGAAAACCCACGATGATCGATGTCCTCAGAACGGCCTCGGGCATGCGGTCGCGTATCATTGCCAGGGTCTCTTCCAGATATGCCTTTGTATGTCCCCTTCCCATAAGCGACAGAATCCGGTCTTCGGAATGCTGGATAGGGACGTCGAGGTAGGGGATGATACGCGGGTCGCCTTGTATGATATCGATGAGTTCGCGCGTAATGCCTCTCGGATGCATGTAAAGGAGTCTGAGATAAAAGTCGCCCGCTTCATCAGTGAGTGACCTGATAAGCCCGGTAAGCGCTTCCTTGCGGCCTGCGTCCATTCCGTATGCGGTAATATCCTGACCGATCACATTGATCTCGCGATAGCCTCTGTCAAGGAGCCAACGAAACTCGCTTAAAACATCATGCACCGGCCTGCTCGTGAGGTTTCCCCTGATGGACGGTATCGTACAATAGTTGCAACGATTATTACAGCCCTCCTGTATCTTGAGATAAGCGCTCGGATGAACTGTCAGGACCCGCCGGGGGAACGTTTCCGAGAAGGTGCCTTCGCGGTGATAAAAACCCGCAAGATCGATGATCTCAGCAATATCGGCATAATATGTTCTCCCGATAAAGGAATGCACCTCGGGGAGAAGGCTCACGAGATCATCACGATAACGCTCGACAAGACACCCTGTGACAATGATCTTTTTCCCGCCATCCTTCGCAGCCTCGAGGATTGTTTCTATCGATTCCCGGGCGGCCTCCGCAATAAAAGCGCAGGTGTTTATGATGACCGTGTCCCCGTCGTCACCCTGTGCATGCCCTGCAGCGCACAATTTTTGGCATATGTATTCCGATTCTACGAGATTCTTCGGGCACCCCAGGCTGATCAAGTTAAATGTCATAAACGGCACATATCTCCTTGCATTTTTTCGTCCGCTTGCCCGTACACCCAGCAGAGATACCAACCCCGTGGCAGAGAAAAAAATCGTATTTGAGTGGATCGGATGGGCTGTATCTTTTCAATGCCTCCGTTACCTGACGTGCCGCCCTGAAGGAAGGCGTATTGCCGGTGATCCAGCCTGCGCATTTCCCGATCTTATAGATATGCGTGTCGAGGGGCATTGTGAGGTCGGCAGGGTCAATAAAATTCCAAATGCCGACATCCACGGTATCTTTTCTCACCATCCAGCGGAGGTACATATTCCATCTCTTCTGCGCCCCGCTTGAACCGGCCCTTGGAAAGAAGAACAGAAGCTTGTCCGTACCGGGTAAGTATTTTTCCCGGATACGCCATATCGTCTCCCGCGTATCCCCGTTATAGAGAGAACGGAACAAAGCTCCAAATGTGCCGTTCTCTCCCAGGATCTGCCTCAGCACCTCAAAAAGCATGACAAGATCACGGGCTTTGTGGAAACGGTAATAAAGATTGTTAAGGGCATCCCATTGGCCCGCTTCGATAAAGTGGATCGGGCCGTTTTCCATTGAACCGAAAAGCCTTTCAAGAAAACCCATAAACAGTTCGATCTTTCCATAGGCAAACTGTGCGGCGATAAAACCCGCCATCTCGCGATCGGCATCGCCTTTGAAGCGGTGAACGAAGGACACCGGGTCCCGATACACGCGATAGGAAACATTGTGCTTTTGTCTTTCGTAGATTGTATCGAGATGTGCTACGGTAATCACCTTGTTGAGATTGTCCCGCTTTTCGCAGGGACTGGTAACAATTTACACCAAAACACGTTGCTTTTCAAATGATGCATATCTCTTGAATTATGGTGTTAATGCCCATATTATTTCCCTATAAAATCATTGGGACAATCTGTCCATTTCGTGATACCATTGCTCTTGAATGCCAACACAGAAATGCCCTCACTGCGGAAAATTAGCAAATGTCATTCTTTTCGGAAACAGGTTCATCGCGGTATGCTGCAACCAGATCATTTATGTCGGGCATGAACCGCCTCCCCCGAATGGGCCGGATGCTTCAAATGGAGATCCAAAAAACCGGCCTCTTCCTTAATGCTGTTTGTCATTCCGCATTGAATGGCAGTAACGCACCTGCGTTACTTTGTTCCGCCCACACGCCTCAGAAGCGAATACACCCCATAACCCGCCAGCACGCCCACCATTGTTGCAACCGGTACGGCAACGACCGCGAGCGTAGTTACCGCCTTTACGATACGCACAACCCGGAAAAGCTTCTCTATCCCGTCTTTCTGTTTCAACATTTTCACGCTCCACATACTATTCTTATTCTTTTTTAAGTATAGTCAAGGAACAGCCATGTGAAATTCCCGGTAAAAGAGATCGAATCTCGACCTGCGTTTCGAACGCTCTGCCCTGTCCGGTGGATAATTCCCGGCATTGTTCAGGGGTTACGAACACCGTCTCTTTGGCGGGCCATCGATCGTGCTGTGCCGTCCATATGGCGAACGTATTCTTGAATGTATGGTCCCGGAAAGTCAACCGCAAACGGCGAATGTCATTCCACGAGGCATACGGCAAGACCTGCGCCCTTGTGAAGGATATGCGTCGACAGACTACCGGCAAGATGGGTAAGTCCACCGCGCCTCCCCAATATGAGTGTACGGTATTTGCCTGACCTTGTCTCCTCGAGTATGGCCTCGGCAACGCTCGTAACATCGCTCCTCATCTTCCCCTCGACCTGTTTGGCGTCAAAGTGGAAACGATCTGTCAGTATGCTACGGGCTTTTTCGAAAGATGGCTCCATTACCTTCTTCTGGTTCTCAAACCATTTATCGATAACCCCCTGCCGCTCCTGTTTCTCCTGCGGCGTCAATATATGCCCGTCATCCCAGAATTGAGGCGGTACCTGGGGCACCACGTAGAACAAGGTTATCAGCATGTCGGCAAGCCCCGAGAACTGGGCCCCCGCGTATTCGACTGCCTTGAAACTACTGTCTGAGCCGTCAAAAGCTATCAATATGTTCCTATTGTCCATGGTCCCCTCCCTTGAAGAGTTTTCTCTCTATAGTAATCTTAGCAACGTGTCCCAAATAAACAAGCAGGAAACAGTGCTCCCATCCGCCCGGTCTTTGCCGGGCCCTTCGGATGTGCTGGAGATAAACGCCCGTACCTGTATAATAATCTGTTCCCGGAATTGGCCCAACGTAACCCGGTTTCGGCACCTGTTCCTTTGTTCCGGGTTTTACCCCGCAAAAATCGACAAACCCGGAGCTCTTCTTCGCGGCCTCAAACAGGGCCTGAATGACAGGTTTGCCCCTGTCATTCTTGTAATTTAGATAAGATTTCATATCTGTTTACAATACCGGGCGCGGCCTGCATAAATACCATTATCCCGCACGTATTCCCAAAACGCATACCCGGAGCCCTGCATAATGATCCCATGGAATTGTTTTTTGCTTGAAACCTGAAACCGTCCGGCGATCACGCCGGGTCCGTCATCCTTCCCATAAAAAGAATTGTGCCCGTTTCATTGTCCCAGACCATGAAAAGGAACGGGTGGTCTGCGCGGAACACCAATTCCCGGGAAACCATGGATTTTGTCACCATTTCTACGCCCGTCGTCGCAGCGACCTCGGTCCCTTCCTCGCTGACCTCGACAAATACTTTGTGTTTTATCTGCCCGATCCAGAGATGGCTCTTCGGCCATCCCATGCCGCTGAAGTCGGCCCCGGGCGAAAACGCATCCGTCATGCCCATCTTCTGGAAGGGCCCACCGAGGTCATATTTGGTCTCCATATTGAATTTCGGAAAATAAACGGAAACCTGCCGTTCAGGCTGCTTGTCCAATTTTATGAAAAGCTCCTTAATATCCTCTGCCTTCAGTTTTTCCTCGACACCTGCCAGGCCCTCGACCTCCCTGGGGAGAATAACGACCATCGACAAGGTCTTTCCTTTGTATGGTAATGAGATAATTTGAGCATTATCCTGTTCGAGCAGTTTGTAATTATCTTTTCGATGCATAACAGGGATTTTCACCTGCTTATCGGCCGAGATGTTGAAGGGGGCGTTCTGCGTCCGGATCGTATCGAATTGTACATCCCAGGTGCCCTTAAAATATATCGCGTTCAGGATGACGCAGGCGGAGTTCGCTGAAAGCTGATCGAGAATGGACTCGATCTTGCCTTCAGTTTTTCGTTTCACCCATCCGTTGATCACACCGAGGTCTCCGCTAAAGATCTCCGCATTGTAATATGTCTTCAGGGTGTTCTCGTATACATCGCTTACTTTGCGGCCTGTAAGTACAAGCGCATTGGCGATATTCAGCCTCTGGTCCGATCTTTGGGCGGTCGATGCAAGCTTTTGATCGAGGCTCCGGAAAGCCGAATTTAAACCAGCCTGCTCCAATTGAAAATGGAGGACCCCTTTCATCTGTGCCGCTGTATCACCACGGGCCCCTGCGTATGTCATCGCAAGCGCCGAAGAAATACTGAACGGCGAAAAGAACAGGTTTCCCCGGCTTTTACCAAGTTCATGATAAAGGTCTACGGCAACGTAGGTATTTCCCTCTGCAACACTCTTGTGCGACGCCGCAGCCTGGCCGCATTCTCCAGGAAAAGAAAAGCCAAGTACAGTGATCATGATCATTGCACTCAGTGCGGCAAACAACCGATGGTTCATTTTTCTCTCCTTTACACGTTTCGTTCTTCCGATCCATCATCTTTGACAATGAAGCGCCATAAAAGTTCCCCGATATGCTGACGATCAGGTAAAAACGGAGTTTATGTTTAGTGCGTTGAGGAGGTTCTGAGCCTTTCCACAGCACACTTCTCACACCGGAAAGCGCACTCGCCCTCTTTATCCGTGTCGCAGCATTTCTCGCCCTGCATCCGGTAGCATTTGCCGACCCGGCCGCAGTCGACACAAACTCCGCGCGGTTTTATCTCCCACGGGATAGGCACTGCACCTGACGTAAAAATGAGCTTGTCGAGAAAATAGACCATAGCCCCCATCAAAGCCTGGCTGATGATCATGGCAAGGTACACATTTTCAATTTTGAGTATTTCCCTGACCTGATTGAAAAAGAGCGCACCCGGTATGGCAAGCACGGTCCAGCGCAATATATAAAGGATATATTTGACCATCGTAAGCCTCCTGACACACAATATAATGCAACTGCGGGCCTCTGGAGACCATATCAAATATTTGGAAATAACGGAAATACTTTAGATCCATCCCGGGGTCCGGTCGATACGTGGAAAAAGAGGGCCAAAGAGTGTTAAACTAGAAAATATGGAAATGCGTGATAAGCGGGTCCTGCTCCACATCTGCTGCGCCCCCTGCAGCGTGTACACGATAAAAGAACTTCGCTCAGAAGGCGCTGACCTTACAGGGTATTTTTACAACCCTAATATCCATCCCTCCACCGAGTATTCGAAAAGGCTCGAGACGCTTAAAGAATACGCGAAGATCGTGCTGCTGCCGCTCGATGTAAACTTGGAGTATGATCTCGAAAGATTTCTCTCCGGAACGCTTGATCTTGGCCGGGACCGGTGCCTCTTTTGCTACAGGATGCGCCTCGAAAAAACATTTAAAAAGGCGGTGCAGGATAATTTTGACGAGGTGACCACGACCCTTCTTTATAGCAAATATCAGCGTCACGAAGACATCAAGGCAATTGGAGATGAACTCTCGACGACGTACGGCGTTCCTTTCCTGTATCGCGATCTCAGGAAAGGCTGGCGGGAGGGAATAAACGAGTCGAAACGGCTCAATATGTATCGTCAGTTGTACTGCGGCTGCATATTCAGTGAAAAGGAACGCTACGGTGGGAAATGATGACTTCCATGGGAAAGATGCTGATCGTTGTCGGGATCATTTTGATCGTCCTCGGGCTGGCATATACGTACGGACCCAAGATCCCCTGGCTCGGAAAGCTCCCTGGGGATATTTCGATAAAGAAGGATAATTTCGCTTTCTATTTTCCTATAGCGACGAGTATCATTATCAGCATCATATTGTCGATCATTTTTTCGATATTCAGAAAATGAAGGGCCGGATGGATACAGCGTCAAAAAAAGCCGTTGTTCTCTTAAGCGGCGGCCTCGATTCCTCGACAACGCTCGCCATCGCCAAAAGCGAAGGGTACGAACTGCATGCTTTAAGTTTCCGTTACGGCCAGAGGCATAGAGGGGAAGTCGATGCGGCGGTCCGAATTGCCCAATCGATAGGCGTAAAAAGGCATGTTGTGCTCGATATCGACCTTCGCAGCTTTGGTTCCTCAGCGCTTACCGATGATATCGAGGTCCCGAAAAAAGGGGACCCATCCGGGATGCTACATGGCATCCCCGTTACATACGTGCCTGCGAGGAACACGATATTTCTGTCGTTTGCCCTCGCCTTTGCAGAGTCCGTTCACGCGCGGGACATATTTATAGGGGTGAATGCCATAGATTACAGCGGTTACCCCGACTGCAGGCCGGAATTTATCGCTGCCTTTGAACGGCTCGCCAATCTCGCGACAAAAGCAGGGATAGAGGGGGAATTTTTTGCGGTCCGCGCACCCCTTATTTCCATGACCAAATCCCAGATCATACAGAAAGGGCTGTCTCTCGGGGTCGATTATTCCCTTACGACAACGTGCTATGACCCGTCGGCCGAAGGTAAGGCCTGCGGGTTCTGCGAGGCGTGCCTTCTTCGCCTTCGGGGATTCGAAGGGGTAGGCCTAAAGGACCCCATCGATTACGAATAAGGATATTTCGTAGATGGCATATCGCATAAAAGAGATATTTTACTCGCTCCAGGGTGAAGGGGTCAATTCTGGGAGGCCAGCCGTGTTTATAAGGTTCTCCGGCTGCAACCTCTCATGTCCCTTTTGCGATACCGATTTCTCAGGGATAGACGGTCCGGGCGGCGGCGAGTACAAAAGCGCCTCCGACATTGTCTTTTCCATGAGGTCCTGCATCTCTCCCATAGATAGTGACGAGATGGTCCGTTTTGTCGTCATAACAGGCGGGGAACCGGCGCTTCAGGCAGATACGGGGCTTGTTCGGGAACTTCACGCCAATGGCTGGGAGGTCGCGATTGAGACAAACGGGACATTGCCGATACCCGATGGTCTTGACTGGATAACGGTGAGCCCCAAGGCGGGATCAGACCTTGCCATAACTAAAGGCAATGAGTTGAAAATCCTTTACCCCCAGAGGGGCATCGATCCCGCGTCCTTAGAGCAATTGGATTTTGATCACTTCATCATCCAGCCTATCGACGGAACGGGGCGGTCGGAACATTTACGGGCTGCCATTGATTACTGCCTTGCGCATCCTCGCTGGCGCCTCGGCATTCAACTTCACAAGGTCCTCGGAATTAAATGAAGACAGCCAAGGGGTAAGGTTATTTTTCTATGACCTGTTACCAATTACCTCTTACCCGTTTTATTATTGACATTTCGTGCTGTTATAGCTTATATCAGATTGCAAGGCGGTGTAGCTCAGGTGGTCAGAGCATGCGGCTCATATCCGCAGTGTCCGGAGTTCAAATCTCTGCACCGCCATTTTTTCTATCAGTTCGGGGGAAAACATCCTATGAAATATACTGCGGGAACCTTCGGCAGAACATCGTGTGTCTTATTATGCATCGTCGGGATCCTTCTGTCCCTCGTTTTCGGCCTCACAGCAAACGCCGCGCCGAAAAAGGAGGCAAGACCGGTCGTTAAGAAAGAGACCGGTGTTATCAACGATTCAAACCTGCAGGCAAGCCAGAAAAAGGTGGATGAACTTCTCAGGAAAAACGAGTACGACGCGTCACTGAGGATATCATTGAAGATACACGAATATACTAAAGAAGTTCTCACGACTGTCAAATTTATCAAGGTCCAGTACGAGAGGGCCGTCAATGATCCCGCTATCGCAACGAAAGACAAAGAGCAGCTCTATCTCAAGCTGAAAAGCCTCAATGATCTCATCCCGCGCTATACGGCGGTGTACGAATCGAGCCTATACTATCTCGGCTATATCTACGCAAAGCGTCACGAATCGGAACGTGCACGCAAATACCTGAGCGAATACCTGCAGGCTGTCCCCTTTTCTGCAAATGCGAATTCAAAATGGATGAAAGCTAAAACATTCCTTCTCGAGCTGTATAGCCTTGAAGGCGAATTCTAAGTGCGTACCCGAAAAGCGCTCGTTCAATCAATAATCGATGATCTCGGCATCTCGCACAATATAAATAATATCGTCATAGAAGGAACAGATTCTCCCTGGCTGGAAAAGGCGCTCATCAAGCGCAAAAAGGGGTCGCTCGATGCAAAGACTTTCATCTGGACAGACGATGTATTTCTGTACGGTCGCATCTACCGTATCTTCCTCTATATTGCCGATGTCCTCGACGCCGCTTTTCTCTACGATCCACGCATGACCCCCGACGAGGATAAAGAACCTTTCATCAGGGACCGCTATAATCAGATCTGGAGCCTTTACGTCGACAGCAGAATGGAGCGCCTTGGCATTGAAAGCTTTTTCGACAGAAGATTGAGGAAAAATCTCTTCATCGACCTCGAATCGGCGCTTGGCTGGAGGGATGCCGGGGACATATTCGATGCTCTGTGGTCCCGATCGTCCTTTACCTATCCTGAGATAGTCGATCTTAGCTACCATCTCGAGGACCGGCTCCTTGACCCGTTCAGGCCGCAGTTAACCTACCTGGAGCAGGACATCGCTGAATGCCTGCACCGTCCGACGGTAAGCAAACACCTTGACCGGTTGAATTCTCCGAGGTTATGGGAAATATTGAATGACCTTTTAAGCTTTTCGGCATATTCATGCAAGGATGGAATCATAATCCCTTGTCATTACGGGATCGTTTTCCTTTATCAGAACAAGGTTTTCTTTGAGCTGATACCTTCCGGAGGAAAAACGGTCATCATGACAATGCTCGATCCCCGATCGGAAAGATACGATACCCTCGAGATAACTGAATGGTCGAGCACCGCGGATATTCAAAAGAACATCAAAGACCGTTATGTAGTATTATCCATGCAGGCCCAATAGTTAAGGGCCGGCCGCCGGCGCGTCCCTGCGCAGCCTCTGGAGGGCAAAACCGAACGTATATTCATACAGGTGCAGGCCTTTGCTCACCGCGGTTATGGTGCCGTCTTCAATACCTATCTCCTGGCACATGTATTCCTTCAGAAGCTGGATAGCCGCAAGGTTCGAAGGAAATCCGGCCCAGAGGTCCCAGCTACGAAAATACAGAACGAAATGCAGCTTGCCGTCCGTGACGCGGGTATCGATGAGCCTCAAGCAAGGGGGATCTTCTATCGTTATGTCAGACGGCATGCCGATCTCCATAATTGCCTGATTTGTGCCGAAATTGCCTTTCCTGTAGATGTCGATGACCTCTTCAACGGGATTGACGCCGCAGGTATATTCCAGTCCGTCGATGATCACTTTTGGGTTCGTGAGCCTCTCCCCGTACGTATACAGTTCGTTCGGGGCCTTCTTATCCGTCATGAGATACTGCAGGTATTCTTCGACATAATCCATCGATGTCGGCGCGGGAACCCCGAGCTCGGGCGGGATGTCTGGGATCAGAGGTATCGTCCCCGGATACTTGATATGGACCATTACAAGATCGAACTCACGGCGTTTGTTTCCCTCGAACGAACCACGGTCGATGATATATTCATGCACACCATCGTTTTCAAATATCCTGTAGATGCACTGGAACCATGCATCCGGTAGGTCGCGTGCCTCGATAAAGACTGGCCTCATTTTTCCTCCTATTTGCACCTGGCTGGCTTAAAGCTCAATCTTACCAAAAAATTTGAAAAACGACACCAAAAAGTATTAAATTTAAACTTCAGTGTTAAGGAGGGTCTTATGTTCGTAAAACAAATGGAAGTGGGAAGCTTTGCTATCTTTTCATATATCGTCGCCTGCAAGGAAACGAATGAAGCCCTGGTCATCGACCCGGCCGCAGAGTGTAAAAGGATTTACGAGGAAGCGGGGTCACGGGGTTATACCATCAAATATATCGTTAACACGCATTGCCATATCGATCATATCATGGGCAACAGGAAAATGAAGGAACTGACCGGCGCGCAGATCATCATCCATGAGGTCGAAGCTAGGGCCCTGGTCGGTCAATCGGCCCACTCCTTTCAGATGTTCGGGGGGGAACCTTCGCCGCCCGCTGACAGAACCGTCCGTGACGGCGATATCATTGCCATCGGGAATACGTCATTACAGGTTATCCACACACCGGGCCATTCACCGGGAAGCATTTCCCTGTATCACATGGGAATGGTCTTTACCGGCGATACTCTCTTCGTCGGAAGCGTCGGCAGGACAGACCTCGACGGGGGATCGTGGGAAACCCTTCTTGCATCCGTGCAGAAAAAGCTCTTCGTTCTTCCCGATGATACGGTAGTTGCCCCCGGGCACAATTATGGAGATTCAACGCGCAGCACTATTGGCAGGGAGAAGATCTACAACCCGTTTGTCGGGAAGAGAGGCGGTTATTAAAAGATTTGCCATTTATTTCGTTGTTCTTCTTCTGGTGTGCTCGTGCGGGACCGCGCCTCAACTCCGAAAGGCCGAACCGAAGGTGGCTCTCGTCCTCGGCGGGGGTTCTGCAAAAGGCTTTGCCCATGTGGGCGTTCTTCGAGCGCTCGAGAAAGAAAAGATCCCCATCCACATGATCGTCGGAACGAGCGTCGGCAGCCTGATCGGCGGGCTCTACGCTGCAAATCCCGACAGTTTCCAGCTTGAATGGGCCGCTTTCAAGATCAATCGGGGCGATATACTTGATTTTTCGGTTGCATCATCGAAAATGGGGCCCGTGCAGGGCGCCAAGCTCGAATCCTTTGTCGAGTACAATGCAAAGGTCAAAACGGTTGAAACAACAAAGATACCCTTTTATCCCGTAGCAACCGACCTCAACACGGGCGAGACGGTCACGCTGGAAAAGGGCTCCCTCGCAAAGGCGATCCACGCCTCATCGGCGATCCCGGGCATTTTTGTCCCCGTTAGATTTGGAAACAGGACCCTAGTCGACGGGGGGGTAACAAACAATATCGCATGTGAGATCGCCCGGTCGAAAGGGGCCAATGTCATTATCGCCGTCAATCTTCAGAAAGACGTTCGTGACACGGACATAAATTCAGTCATCGATGTCATCGCGCAATCTATATCTATTATGATGCATGTCAACTCAAAGATGAAATTAGCCTATGCCGATGTCATACTCGAACCCGACACAAAGGGCATTTCCATGTTCGATTTTACGCAGAAAAAGGTTTTGATGGAAGAAGGCGTGCGGTCGGCCGAAAAGGTCATGCCGCAGATCAAGGCCCTGGTCGGGAAATGATCCGGGGCAATGGCAATGGGCGCTTGAACGCTGCGATCTATTAATCTGATGAATTGTGGAATGGCGGAGAGGCAGGGATTTGAACCCTGGGTACAGCTTTCACCGTACACTCGCTTAGCAGGCGAGCACCTTCGGCCAACTCGGTCACCTCTCCGTAAAGACCTGATATGGACAAAGTATACTTGTTTACTCCGTGAATTGCAATAACTTGACTTAAGCGGCAACCGATGTCGACGAACGATAAACAGCGGATACACGAGATCCTGAAAATGCGACATGAACTGCTCAGGGCATCCCGGGAGTTTTTCTACACCCGGGACTACATTGAGGTCGAGACGGCAAACCTTATGGCCACCGCCCCACCCGATCCGCACATCGATCCAGTAGAAGTTATGGTATCTGGAAAGGGCCCGTTCTTCCTCCACACATCGCCGGAGATGGGACTCAAGAAACTCCTGCGTTCCGGCCACAAAAGGCTCTTCCAGATATGTAAGGTATGGCGGGTCGAAGACCATCAGGAGGTCCATAATACTGAATTCACAATGCTCGAATGGTACCGTGAAGGATCTTGCCAGGACATCATGGCAGAGACGGCCAGCCTTATTGAGTGGATCGTACAACACCTTCCCGTGACAGAAAAGGAAAGATTCGTAACCCCGTTCGCGGTCTACGAACTGGATCGGCTATTCGTTGACATCATGGGGTTCGATCCTTTCCCTCTTGGCCGGGATTCCTTGTTTGCCGCCCTCAAAAATAAGGGCTTTGGGGGGATCGATGATAAAGACGACTGGAACAGCCTTTTTTTCAAGGTATTCATACAGGAAATAGAACAGAGGTTACACAACGGGAAGCCCTATGTCATATACGGGTGGCCTTCCTCTATCTCGACAATGGCGAAAAGACGGTATAACCGGTCAAATATGGTCGAAAGGTTCGAACTCTACATCGACGGTCTTGAAATAGCGAACGGCTACGCCGAGCTGACCGACCCCGGTGAACAGCGCAAGCGCTTCGACGAGGACAACAGGGAACGCACCCGCTTCGGAAAAAGACAATTCCCCCCGGATCAGGCATTTCTCGATTCACTTCGCATGATCGATCATGACTCAGCCGGAGTAAGCGTAGGCATCGATCGTCTTCTCATGGCCCTTTTTGAAAAAAAAACCATCGATGAGGTAATCGTGGACCGTCTCATTATATAACCTCTCTCCGTCATCCCGGCGCTTGACGCCTGGATCCAAGCAACTGTGTTGAATGTCAATTGAATTCTTCTTCATGAGGCGACCTCAATCCATGTTGCCTTATTCTTCATCATGGTATTCAGGATGGTCA
>Ga0172382_10000788_pt1 | contig 58586 bp, 48 predicted proteins | sample Leawel138RmetaG_FD_122245 | JGI IMG/M metagenome (GOLD analysis project Ga0172382, IMG submission 122245) | Leachate microbial communities from a municipal landfill in Southern Ontario, Canada - Leachate well 138R metaG | ecosystem: Engineered > Solid waste > Landfill > Unclassified | place...
ACTATTGTCCGATTAAAAATTAAGAAATATTGAATATATTAATCAAAATCAATAAGTTATGTTTTAAACCCGATAATCATATCTTGAGATGGAGTAATTGTCGTTTTAAATGAAAAAAAAATTTACTCATTCCTTAAATTAGTATGATTAATAAGGTTTGACAAAACTATCTCATGTCTTTTGTCTAAAAGCGAAGCGGTCTTAAATCTTTGTCGGACACGACTGATTCTGAATCATAAAAAATAAAACCGTATTTTCGTTGCTAAGAAATTTAGAATTGAAACACTTAAAGATATGAGTATTAAAGACGGTATTTTAGCCGAAATAAAACGCGAGACCCTCAATACCGGAAGGGTTTTGGACAATCTCAGCAATGAACATTGGAATTACAAACCGCACGAAAAGTCAATGACTTTGGGAGAGCTGGCTTCACATGTTGTGGAGCTTCATAATTGGGTACATCATTCCCTGTCTAAAGATGTTTTTGACTTCTACGCAGACTATACTCCACCCAAAGCTGCAAGTGTGGAAGAATTAAAAGCCGAACTGGAAAAAGGTTTACAGAAAAACAACGAGTTTGTAAATGCTCAAACCGATGAATTCTGGCTGACGAATTGGACTTTGAAAGCGGGTGAACAGACCCTTTCGAAAATGCCGAAATTGGGCGCATTCCGCTTTATAATTACCAATCATCTGATTCACCACCGCGGACAATTGACGGTTTATATGCGATTGCTCAACATTCCGGTTCCTGGAAATTACGGACCTTCGGCAGATGAAAAATAAAAATATTCGAATCAAAAGCGGGTAGTGGGATACCTGCTAATTTGTAGAATAAACAAAGGAGAGGCTGATCCGGAAAGTTCAATTTAATGGACTATCTGAAACAGTCTCTTTAGCCTAATCTAAAAACAATTGAGTACCCCAGTTTTGAAAAATATTTCTGTCGTTGAGAGAGCCTAATGTTTGGTTCTCAATTCTATATTTCACCTGCTCCTGGTAGAAAAGTCATTAACAATGACCAATCATGATTTGAAAATTTGATTTCATTGATACTGATTTCAAAGACTGAACTTAATCCCTGCTGCGGCAACCAGTTGCCCGCCATCTATGATTACATATTTCAATTCGGCAAATGGTATTATAGTCGAGCCAATATTGAAGTTTGCGCCGGCACCGATATTTGCACCGATACGGCCGTCTGAACCGGAATAACCTCCCAACACGCCATAACCGTAATCGATTCCGTCGTATTTAACTTTTACGCTTGAGTAATTTATACCCGCCAGTCCGTACAAATCAATGTTGTCTGTGTCTAAAAAGTAATAATTGGCATTTGCATTGACTTCGAACCAATTTATTTTAACACCGTATTGGTCTTTCGGGAAATAAAAAATAAGCGATGGAGAAATCGTCAGTTTCTCCATAACCGGAATTTCAGCGTTTACGCCGAAGCCCAGATTTTCGATTTCAGTGCCATAGGCAAGCATTCCGCCTATTTTAAATTCAGATTGCGCATTTGTGAATTGAAATGCGAAGGTCAGTAAGATTAAGTAAATTGAATTTTTCATATTGATAATGTATTTGAATTAATTAAAAAGGTACATACTCGAAATTTCCGTTTACGGTATGTGATTCCTGAATTTCCACACCGTCTTCTTCATAGATATGGAGAACAACTCCTTCAAAATTTCCTTTGACATATCTAATCATATTATGAAATTCCGAGTCAATATTCATTTCGGTCACATGTACCGAAACAGTTCCGGTTTCGAGTTCAACGTGCTCGAAACCGAAGTATATGCTATAGGTAGAATGACCGTAAACCAGTTCAGTCAGTTTTTCTAACGGTGGAACGTTAATGCGAAATGAGAGTAACTGGTCGTTGTCTGTCATGGCAATGTAAACCATTTCATCTGTTCCTGTTTCGGGATTCTCAGGAACATAGGAAGCAATTTGCACATTGCCGTCGTTCTGCTGTGTTTTTTTGATTTCAAAGTTGCCATTGATAGAGGGTCCGTGGATACTGTATTTCACAAAACTGTTGAACGGAGGTGCTTCGTCATCATCGTTTCCTTTGCTGCAGGACAGACAAATAAAAATGGCGAGTGAAGCATGCAAAAGAGTTTTAAAGAATGTATTCATAACTTTTGTTTTTTTAATTTTTTAGTGAAAACCGGCAATTCTGTTTCAAAGTAATCAACTATGAATTGCCAGCCTTCTCTTCATTTACATTAAATTCTCAAACGTTTAAGGTTGATAGATTCTGACCCATTTCTGTTCAGATCCGGGTGCTACATAATTCACCCAAATGCGCAATGTATCGTCATGCGTATATTCCATATATCCGCCGTAGTAAGCATTGTTTGACCCAAGTTCTTCGTGTTCAAAATCAGAATCTCCTGTTTGCGTAATATCTTTCCATTTGATGCTGTTGAGCTGGAAACCGGAATTGGCAGGATCGGTAACTTTTCCCTGGTTGTCCGTTACAGTAACTTCCATACCATCGGCAGTGGGATTTGAGCTGTTCACTCTATACCACTTGCCTTGCAGGTCATTTAGTGTATATTGAGTACCTCCCTGCGATTGGTCATCATCATTTGAACAGCTGCTGATCACCATGGCCAAAAGAAATAAACTTGTAAATTTTAAAATTGTTTTCATCTTCATTTTTGTTTTTTTGAATTATTAAATAAATTAATTAAACGATTTGAGTATTTCTCCATACAGATTAAAGTCCCAACATGGATTTATACTCGCTTTTATTGATGTTTTTGTTTTCTTGTTTGAAATCCACACAAATCATAGAGAATTTGTCTTTATTTTTATTGTCTGCTTCCGATCTGCTCTTAGCAGGATTAAAACAATTTATCCAGTTTTAGTTCTTCGGTCGCTTTCCAGGTCGCTTTGGCGTCCATATCGTAGCCGTTGACAGTGACGGCAAAACGGTCTTTGTACATAAAAGCCAATTTTGTTGTGTTCGTATTCTTTTCATAAATTTCGGTGCCTTGCATGTCTTTGTCGTCCAGTATCTTCAGCGACCGACTATCGGTTTCCTCCGGTGTAATGTGAACCAGGGTTGAGAACATGGTGAGGACTGCATGAGAACCTTTCCCGGCTCCATCGGCGACATACACCTCGATTTTTTTGGTTCCTTCCCCTTTGTAGGAAGCCGTTGCCCCCACAACATTCTGGGAAGCCAGCGCACTTTCTTTGTACGTATCCAGTTTCATCCCGGATAGATCCTGTGGAAACCATTTCTCCAGGTCTTCTTGGCTGATAGACTCCACGTTCCTAAGGTTTAGGGATCGTTTGGCTATCCCTTGGACACTTTTTGTTGCCAGGCTCGTTTCTTCTTTTGCCTTGCTTGTGTTTTTATCTTTGCTGTTGCAGGCCACCATCACTGTAAAGAACAGCAACAGGCTGATGGCATAAATGAAGAGGTTTAATATTTTCATGATCCTATTTGTTTGGTGTTGTTCTTCGTTATTTTTTGACCAGTGTTGCCACCTTCTTTTTGTTGTCGATATGGTAAACAAACTGATCACCGGGAATAAACTGATCTCCCGGGATGAATTGGTCGCCGGGGATAAATTGGTCTCCCGGTATAAATTGATCACCCGGAATGAACTGGTCACCGGGGATAAAGGGTTTGGCGATATCCAGGATCAGTATGGCATTGGGATGTGGTGCGATTGTAAATTGATTGGCGTTGAGATGTTTCAATGTAGTCTGGGGGAACGTTTTTAATAGCTTTCCCTTCCTCTCTTTGACTATTTTTAACTTTTTGTCCGCACCTTGCTTAAATTTGCCGTACAACACACCGGCATAGTAGGTTTTTTCGGCAGATGTCATCTCCTTTCGGACTTTGGAAAACATCACCAGGTCTTCTGCCTGCCCGGTTTTGTTGTCGACGATCAGGACCACTTTGGCGCCGTCCGATGTTTTATACTTCTTTTGTGCGAAAGCTGTACCTTGTAAACCTGTCGCTATCATCATGATGATGATTGTTTGTGTCAATGTTTTCATTTTACTGTTTTTTTATTTATTATTTTATGAGTTTGTCCATTGGCAATGCTTCGATGACTTGCTCCGCTTCCTCCTTGCTAAATCGGGAAGCATCGACACTGATGAGCAGACGGCTTTGATGCACAAATGAATGATGGTAGGTGTAATCGAAATAAGATTGTATGGCTCGAATATTACCTATCGTTACGATTTCTTCCCCCTCATTGATTGGAAGTTTTCCATTTATCGTCTTTTCCATTTGTAAAAACATTCCACCGGCAATTGGTGCAGCAGTAGGTCCTGCTCCATCGGTTACCGTTAAGATGATCTCTTTATCTCCACTATTTGTATAGCGACCAGCAATGCCGTTAACACCCGAACGACTCATAGACCCGGGATGAACACTTTGTAGCGGTAATCCGCCAAGCTCAGAAGGCAGCCAGGCTTCGAGTTCTTCCATGGTGAGCGGTGTTAACTCACTCAGATTAGGATTTGTGGATTCTTTAAAAAGCTTTTCGGGCATATCGGTATTCGTATCTTCCGCCTGACTGTTGGATGTAGGGTTGTTGCAGGCAAGAATAAGCGCACTTGCCACAAATGGAAGAAATAATGTTTTCAACTTTACCATAATATCATCTATGTTGGTTTACAGCTTCTTGAAAAGTGATCGCAGCAGGCAAATTGACTGTCAAATCCTTGTCGTACGAATATCGGATAAAACCATCTTTCAGTGCGTCGATATACACGAGTCTGCCAAATTGATCAAAAGTCATTGATTTTCCGCGCTCCTTACCACTGGAAACGGTAAATTTGTTACAACCTGTGCTGCCATCGGGGCAGCTTACTTCTGATTCCGTTACCGGGAATTGGCTTTTGAGCGTTTCTGATGAGTATAGCATCGCCCAATGGATAAATACCGGGAACCCTACCATACTGCTCATGTCACCGGCTCTCTGCAGATTTTCTAACATAGAAGCCATGGAGTCGCTCAGGTCATTTTTATGTAAGAACTCACGAAGTTCTTGTACATTTAGATCTTCGCTCGAGTCATGTAGTTCACGTAAGGTGTGGCCGGCACTACTACTAATGGGTCCTCCTCCTGTGAAATATACTATCGCATAATAAATATGTTCGAAAATACGAAACTTGGCATCTTTCTCACCTAATCCTTCATTTTTTACTATGTAGGCTATTCCTTTTCCTAATATATGCTCAACAAGAGTAAGTCCGATCGCCATATCTACCATGTTGGCTTTTAAAAGGTCTTGTACAGGGATGTGTTTATCCAACAGATTTATTGTGCCGTTTAAGTCCAGTATCGTTTTAGGAACATTTATTTTGATATAGCCCCCTTCATATGGCGAATATAAATGGCCTGTTTTATCGGTATAGAGCGTGTTAACCACCGGGGCGCCCTTTTCGTAGCCGGTGACGACCATTTTTTCTGCGAGGTTGTCCCAATCGAATTCGGCATAGACCGATTCTTCCCCTCCCCCTTTGGGTAAGCCACTGCTATTCGACATTCCACCACTCATCCACATCTGGATGTCGGTGTTATAAATAGTCATCCACCGCCATGCCTCTTTGGCTTCGGGAGAGTTTTCGACATCGTTCACAAAATTTTCCAATCCTTCTTTCAATCCATCCCACCAGGGATCGCTTGGTGACTGAGCCTGTGCCAAATTCATGTTGGACAGGGTGATCATGCATAGTAGTATTGCTCTCAGGAGCACTTGCTTATTAGTTTTCATAGTCAGTTAAATTAAATGATTTTTTATGGGGATTAAGTGCGGTACATGACCAGCTAAAGTTCTTTGTCGCATCTGCGGCAGATGTAAACTTCATTTCCATGATCATGTCATTCGGTCGGAATGGAGATTCCTTCTGGATGGCCCGTAGGCTGAACATGGGTTTGAACATGGTAGCAGGCGCATCATGAGTCAGCCATAGCTGGAGCACACCGTCATCGGTGGCAATTTCATAGCCATGGGCCTCGAATCCGAGAATGGATTTCTTGGCCAGATTTTTGACTTTTCTATTATCACTGCCATTGACTATTCCGGCCATCCGCAATAGGGTGAATATACTCATTTTCTCTCTCCAAAAATCTGTCTGTCCTTGTTTTTCCAAAAAATGCAACAGTGTGAGATTCGCCTCGTCGTAGATAATGTATTTTTTGCCCCCTGCTACATTGCTTACCTGTGCGTAATACGATTCGCCCGGTTGTAGCAGGTAACGGTTTTCTTTGCTGCCCTGGTGGTTGGTCACCTTTACGGTCAGCTCGTAGCCAAAAGTATATGACACAGGCAGTACAATGTTGTTGTCCTTTGGCGCAGGAGATTCTTTTCCGCCTTTCCCGAGGTTTTCGACCGAGCCATTGCCGCCTTCAAGACCACCTGTACTGTCCAAAATGTCTTTGAGCTTACCTTCTATGGCTTTAACCGCTTCTTCCTCCTCTTTTTCTTGCGCTTTCTTATTTTTTTTGCCAACGGCACCGTCAATGGTCTTTTCGGTGGTTTTGCTCACCGTTTCATCGGTTTTGCGCAAAATGGTTCGTTCTGCTGCTTGTTCAGCTTTTTGTTTCAGCTTTTTTAAAAACTGTGCCTGTGAGGGCATGGTGAAGCACAATACAAAGAGCATTGTGATGATGGTTTTGTTTTTCATGACGTTTTTTTATTTTTTTGTTATTTTTTTCACTTGTCTTTCTACGGTGCATTCGACCACATTACAATTTAATCTGCAAGTTTCTCAAGAAACTGGGATTTCATAGTATCAGGGTTCAACATCGCAAAAACTAATATGATGATTAATCGAGAGGTAAATGTTTTCATTTTTGTAGTCTTTATTGTTTTGATTGATTCAATGTTTTATCAAATGGATATTTTAACAGACAAATATTTTTGAATTAAATAGTTGGATGTTATCAGTAGTTATTCTTTCACTATTTTGTTTCGTTGTATTATTTGTCTGTTGTCATTTGTAAGTGTCAAAAAGTAAACGCCTGACGGCAAGTTTGTCAAGTCAAGTGAGCTTGTGTTTGTTTTATTGGCAACTACTTGTCCTGCTACATTGGTCAGTTGTGCCGTCCTAATTACTGTAAACAATAGTATCTGGAATAAAATATTCATGAATGAAATCGTTTTATAGATTCGTTGATACAGGGTTTGATTTTATTGCAGTAAAACTATGCTATGGTTGAAAATTAGCGTATTGCATATGTTTCAAAAGTGCCAACAAATGTTTTTTATATAAATAATTGGATTTTGAAGACAAATCGTCGCTTTGCGAAAGATGAATTACAAAGAAGTTACAAAATCAGATTTTATAATTGATCTTGCTGAAACTCTGCCGGCGTACAACCGAAAGTTTCTTTAAAACATTTGGAGAAATAAGAAGGGGTGTTGAAGCCTACCAAATAGGAAATCTCAGAAATATTTCGTTGGCTTTTGAGTAATTCTTTGGCCATTTTCAAACGTTGGGAGCGAATGAATTCCGATGTGGAAACACCCAAAACAGCGTGCAGTTTTTTATGAAGTTGTGAACGGCTCATTCCCATTAACCGTGAAAAATCTTCACTGGTAAGCGCCGAATCTGTGATGTGCTCTTTGGTGATTTTTTCCAGTCTTTCCAGAAACTCCTGTTCGGTAGAAGTAACGAAAAGTTCAGCCGGAAGATTGAAAGTTTTGGAGTAGAGTTCTTTCATTCGCTCTCTGGAATTGAGAAGGTTACGAATTTTCAGTTTTAAAATATTCGGATTAAAAGGTTTGGTGATATAATCATCTGCGCCCGACTGAAGCCCTTCAATCTCATTATTGTCACCTGCTTTGGCTGTCAGCAGAATAATAGGAATATGGCTGGTTTGTTCATTGAATTTAAGTTTGTTGCACAATTCTATACCCGATTTGACAGGCATCATTACATCACTGACTATTATGTCCGGCAAATGTTTGAGCGCCATTTCAATTCCGGTTTTCCCGTTCTCGGCTTCCAGGATTTTATAATTTTTTGGAAAATTTGAAACGATAAAAGCCCGCATTTCGGGGTTATCTTCCACGATGAGGAGTTTTGGCTGGTTTTTATCATCATATTCCGACAAAACCAACGGCACTTCTTCTTTCGAAAATGTTTCTTTATTCACCAAAACAGCATCCGACAATTGATTGCCGTCAATTCCAAAACTTTCCGGAATTTCATTTTCAGGAGTTCTATCAGCAAAAAGAGCCGAATCCGCGGGCAATGAAACCCTGAATTGGACATCATTATTTTCAATCAGTTTGGCAACAATATTTCCGTGAGCCAATTCAACCAACTCTTTGATAAGAGACAATCCGATTCCCACGCCTTCACTGTCTTGCCCCGCCCGATAATAACGTTCAAAAAGCTGAGAGACGTCTATGTCGATTCCGGGTGTAGTGGTATTGGTTATCACAAAAATCCAATAGCCGTTTTTGATATACGTTTCCACGTTTATGCTGCCGTTTTCTGGCGTGTATTTCAGGGCGTTAGACAATAAATTTGAAGTGATTTTTTCAACAATATCCCGGTCAAACCAACCGTTTTTCAGGTCTTTGATGTTTGTGGTAAAGTGTTTTTTATTGCCCAAAGCCTCCTTTTGGAAACTATCTATAATGGGTTGTAAAACAGCTTTTAAATCGCCTTGTTTTGCCGAAAGCGTTACGTTGCCAGCATCCAGTTTTGCCAAGTCAAGCATTTGGTTGATAAGACCCAGAAGGCGTTGGGCATTGCGCCGAATAAGGTTCAGTTCCTTTTTTTCTTCGGAAGGGAGCTGTGGAGTGGACAGTTTCCGTTCAACAGGCGATAATATCAGAGTGAGCGGCGTGCGGAACTCGTGGGTAATATTTTCGTAAAAACGGGCCTTGGTGGCGTTCAACTCTTCCATGGTCTTCGTTTTCATCTTTTCCACTTCAAGTGCATAGCGGTTTTTGATGCGCCTGTCGTCTACCTGTTTGTTCCGCAGGGCCACCACAATGGAAAATAAGATAATTTCCAAAACCATCAGTTTCAGGAAAATGGTATGATCATCCAAGATCAGCGACAGTACATTGGCAACGATAAGCACCAAACTGCCTGCGAGTACGATTTTGGCAATGATGTCGGATTTTTGGAACATCAGGAACACAAACAATCCGGTAGAAGAAACCATGGTTGCCAACCGGAAAGAATCCATCAACAAAAAACGATAAGGGAAATAGGGAAACAGCACGATTTGAAAACCGTAAAGCACTCCAAAAGCCAAAATGCCCAGCAGCAGACTACGCGTAAATGGGTAGGCTTTTGGAAATTCATGTTTAAAGTCCAGAAAATAGAACACAAACCAGATGTAGCAGCCAATGTTGGCAACATAAGCCAACTGGTTGACATAAAAATAAAACTCAGGGATGCTGCTTTTTTGATAGAAGTTGATGAGCCATGGCAGCCGGTTGGCATAATACAGTGAAACGCCCAATAAATAAAGGCCATATACAAGAAAACTTTTGTTTTTACTGATGAAAAAATTTACTAAGAATAGAAAAAAGGAAATAAATACTACGCCAATATAGAAAATTTTATCACTTTGATTTTGGTGAATTTGAAGCATATCGCGCATGAATGGAGTTTGGTTGTCGGCAAAAAAATACTGGGGTATATGGTGCCAGTGGGATTTGGTCCAATAGGTAATGGCCGTTTTGTTAAAGAAAAAGGGTTTTGAAAAGTCAATGTCAGTGGTCCGGATAGACAATATTTGAAATTGTGGGGACGCCACTATGTTTTTTTCCCTCTTAGCAAAATGGCCTATGGTATGGCGCTCGTAGGTTTCAGAACCCTTGACCGGAACATATATATCTGAAAAGTCGGTAGCGATGAGGTACAGGAACAAGAGTTTTCTGTTGGCTTCTTCAGGAATGGAAAGCCGGTACCAATATTTCGACTGAATATTGAGGTTTTCGGTTTGCCCCATGACGAATTGTTTATCCAAAATATCGTCAAAGGTCAACGCACGGTTAGGGTCTTCAAAATAAGCAAGTCCTGCCACGTTCTTCAAACCAAACGCATTCGTTTTGTTTTCTGTGTCCTGACCTAATAAAAACAAGGGGAAAAACAGCAAAATCGCGGTGGTTTTGAGAATGTATGGAAAACGTTTTTGCATAGCTCAAAACAGGTTTGAGTGTTCAAATAGATTCGCCCCCAAATTAAGATAAATTTTTTAATTCTTTGTTTCTTTGCTATTCAAAAGCTTTTCGTTCTGAAGTAAGGGGCGTGGTTCGGGTTTTGAATCCTTCAAAAACGGTTTTTTATTTAAGGAACCTGGTACACGACAAAAATTGATCTTGTCTGCTCTTTTTCTTATATTCGTCATTCAAACTCAAATTATGTCAAAAAATACGCTCTTTACGGTTTTTATTTTTATCGGTCTTGGTCTTGCAAATGCGCAAAAGACAGAAATTTCGATTTCTTACGGCACGCCTTCACTTTATGGAGTTGCTTATGATTTTGTGAATGTGGTCTTTAACCAGGTTGATCAGAACGATGAAGTAAGGGCTTCTGCCAAAGGAGTACTCGATGCATCGGTTTCTTTTTACAGTCCGAATCAAAAATGGCAGTACGGTTTGGGGTTGATGAATGAATTTTTTGATGATGACAATACATCCTATGGCACAGATGCAAATTTTTTCACTCTGTTGCCAAATGTCAATTATCTGTGGAGAAAACCCGAAAGGAAATTTCAGATTTATTCGGGCGCAGGTCTTGGGATAACTTTTATGAAACTGAATTATACCGACAAAGAATCAAACGACAGAGTAAACGACAGCAAGACGGCAGTAACCTGGAATGTGACACCGTTCGGATTGAAATACGGTCAGGATTACGGTCTTTTCTTTGACAGCAGCGTCGGCATCAGATCGTTTGCACGTTTGGGATTTTTCTATAAATTTTAATAAAAAAAGAATGAGCCCGATACTCAGACGAATTCAGGCTCATTCCAAGGTTTAGGCGGTAAATCAATTACTTGATTTCAACGCAGCCAACCCTTCCGCCTGCATTACCGGTCGGCTGTGTATGAAAATCATCAAGGGTGTCGTGAATGATCACTCCTTTTCCGATAATATTTTTTGAAGCATCTTTACATCCGATGCACCATTTGTCGGTAATAAAAAGCATTGCTGCATTTCCGTCAGCATCTGCATTCAAATTTCCGATATCACCCATGTGGAAATGTTCTGCGCCCCAACGCCCGTGATCCGATCCGGCAGGATTCCAGTGGCCTCCGGTCGAAGTGAAATCAGGTGCCGAACAATCTGCTTTTTCGTGAAGATGGATTGCATGCAGACCCGGTGTCAGACCGTTTGCTTTTACTGTCATGGTCACTTCACCGTCTTTTTGAAAGAAAGTTACGGTGCCGGCAGTGGGTGTTCCGGCGCGGCCGGTGATGTCATAAGAAATTTCCTTTGTCGATGAACAGGAAACCGAAAAAAGCATGGCGGCAATACAGAGTGCAGGTATTTTTACAAGATTCATAATTTAATTTTTAATGATTAATTTTTTTCAGTTTTTAAAGTTACAAAACTTATGATGAATCGCTTTAAAATTCGATTGTAAAATTCAAGAGTCAGGTAACCTTCCAAGCGTTTCGACCCCTTGAAGAGATACCTCAGATTGAATCCAAAAAAAATCAAAATTGATTTGCAGATTGAATTTTTTTTTTACATTTGTCAGACAACAACAAAGAAAATGAATCAATTTTTGAATACAAACTGGTGGTGGCTGTCGTCCGTTTCAGACGATGCGCCCGATTTTTGTATTGAATAATTGAACAAAAAATACAATTAGGTCAGGAAACCGTCTGAAATTTTTTTCAGGCGGTTTTTTTTGTACCCAGAAATGAATTATTAACCTTTAAATGACAAAAAAATGAAACAGAAAAAGTATTTCTTAAGTGAAGATCAGATGCCAAAATTCTGGTACAATATTGCAGCGGACATGCCCAACAAACCATTGCCGCCGCTGCATCCGGCAACCGGTGAACCGATCGGCCCCGAAGCGTTGGCTCCTCTTTTTCCGATGGAACTGATCGAGCAGGAAGTTTCGACCGAAAGATTTATTGAAATCCCCGAAGAGGTGAGGGAAAAATATCTGATGTACCGTCCTTCTCCGCTGATCAGAGCGACTGAATTGGAAAAAGCGCTGAAGACACCCGCAAAGATTTATTTCAAATACGAAGGTGTGTCGCCAAGCGGTTCGCACAAAACCAATACCGCGATTGCACAGGCCTTTTACAATGCCAAAGCAGGAACAAAAAAGATCACGACAGAAACCGGTGCAGGCCAGTGGGGATCGGCTTTGTCGTATGCATGTGCGCTTTTTGGAATTGAATGTGAAGTGTATATGGTCAGGGTAAGTTATCAGCAGAAACCGTATCGAAAGATTATGATGAACACCTACGGTGCAAATGTTTATCCGTCGCCGAGCAACCGTACCGAGGCCGGAAAAAGGATTTTGGAACAGCATCCGGATTCAAACGGAAGTCTCGGAATTGCAATTTCTGAAGCGGTGGAAATGGCTGCAAAAGATGATCAGACAAAATATTCGCTGGGCTCGGTTTTGAATCATGTGCTGCTTCATCAGACCATCATTGGCGAGGAGGCTTTGAAACAGTTTGAGATGGCTGATGATTATCCCGATATTGTAATTGCACCGTTGGGCGGCGGTTCCAACTTTGCGGGTCTTGCTTTTCCGTTTTTGAGAGACAAACTTCAAAACAAAAAAGAGGTGAGAGCGATTGCGGTGGAAGCTGCTTCCTGTCCGAAACTGACCCGCGGAAAATTTATGTATGATTTTGGTGATACTCAGGGTCTGACGCCTTTGCTGCCGATGTACACTTTGGGTCATAATTTTGAACCCGAACCAATCCATGCAGGCGGTCTGAGATATCATGGTGCAAGCGTTCTGGTTTCTCAATTGCTGAAAGATGGTCTGGTCGAAGCTTCTGCGCTGAATCAGATTGAATGTTTCAAGGCGGGACAACTGTTTGCAAAGACCGAAGGAATCATTCCGGCGCCCGAATCAAATCACGGGATTGCACAGGCGGTGAGAGAAGCGCTGATCTGCAGAGAAAGCGGAGAGCAGAAAACCATACTGTTCAATCTGTCGGGTCACGGATTTCTGGATATGGCTGCTTATGGTGATTTCAATGAAGGAAATTTGGTTGAGCACGAACTGAGTACCGAGGAAATTGAAAAAAGTCTTGCCGAAATTGAAGCATCCCAACCGAATATTGCCATTTGAAGCAGATTGAATGGAGGGTTTTTGACGGTTTGAAAACCCTCTTCTTTTATTTTAAAAAACAGTTTTCAAAGTCATTCCAAAAGTCGGGATATGACTTTTCAACCACTTTCGGTTTTCGGATTTTTAATTCTCTTTTCAGACACAAAGGCGCAAAACTCATTGCCATGCGATGGTCTTCAAAGGTTTCGATTTCCGGAATTTCAGTTGTTTCAAAAAAATTGTACAATTCAATTGAATCCTGATCTGTCTTTGATTCCACACCGATTTTTTTGAGTTCGGAGCAAAGCGCTTCCAAACGATCGGTTTCTTTGATTTTCAATGTTTTTAATCCGGTCAGTCTGCATCTGGTTTTCAATGCGGCCGCTGCAACTGCAATGGTTTGCGCCAGATCGGGTGTGTCGTTCAGATTGATTTCAAATGTTTTGATTTCAAAATCAGGGTTTCTTTTCAATATCAGCCAATCATCTTCAAATCGGGTTTCGACTCCAAAATATTTTCTGTAAATTTCAATCACTTTTGAATCGCCCTGAAAACTTTCTTTGCTGAATTTTCCGATTTTAATTTCAGAATTTTCTGACAGTGCAACCAGTGAAAAATAATAAGAAGCAGAACTGTAATCAGATTCGATCTGCCAGTCGCATTTATCGATTTTTTGTCTGGGTTTGATTTCAATTGATTTTCCTTCATCAAATATTTCAATTCCCAGTTTTTTCAAAATTCCGGTTGTCATGCAGATATACGGTTTTGAAGTCGGATCGTTTTTGAGCCTAATGGTCAGACCGTTTTCCAATTTTGGTGCAATCAGCATCAGCGCTGAAACAAACTGACTGCTGACACCGGCAGCCAGTTCGATTCCGGTTTGATTAATTTTTTTTCCGTTGATTTTTAAGGGCGGGAATCCTACTTTTTCGACATAAGAAATGTCCGCTCCCAAGGTTTTCAGTGCATTGGCCAGAATCCCGATTGGCCGCTGTTTCATCCGATCGGAGCCGGTGAGTATGACTTTTCTGTTTTCGCAGATTGAAAAATAAGCAGTCAGAAAACGCATAGCGGTTCCTGCATGACCGATATCGATTTTCTCAGCATCTGAATTCAACGCATCCATCACCATACGGGTATCGTCGGCAGTTGACAGATTGCGTATCCTGATTGGATTTGAATAAAGCCGATTGATAATCAGCAGTCGGTTGCTCTCACTTTTTGAACCCGGAATCAGTATTTCTGCCGAAGGTTTGAGCCTGTTTTTTTTCAGTGTCAGGAGATCGTCCATGACTGATTATTTCAGTTTTTTGTTCTGTTGATGCCGGTCGTGGTCTCTTTTTGTTTTGTCATCCAGTTTTTTATAAAAAGCAGTTTCAAGATCCACACCCGTCTGATTGGCCAGACAAAGGGTCACAAAAATCACATCGGCCAATTCTTCGCCCAGATCTTTTGATTTGTCCGATTCTTTTTCTGACTGTTCTCCGTATCTTCTTGCGATGATCCTCGCCACCTCACCAACTTCCTCGGTGAGCTGTGCCATGTTGGTCAGTTCGTTGAAATATCGGACGCCATGGGTCTTGATCCAGTCGTCCACATCTTTTTGCAATACTTTTAGACTCATCATTTATTCTTTTACCAGCACCAGCTGTTGTGCTTCTGCTGCAATCTGCTGTTTTTCAAGTTCCTTCATTGCCGGGTAATAAGTTGGCGGCAAAGAGCTGTGACTCAGTTGGAAAACGGTGGTGACAATCACATAACCTTTTTGTTCCTGAACCATATAAGCATAACCGGCCACTTCGCCCTGTACGAGATGTTGTTTCTGCTGTGGAAGAGATTCCACTTTGTATCCGTCAGGAATTTTGATTTTGATGACGGTGGTTTCGTTTGCCGCAGTTCCGAATTCGAGCGGATAGCTTCGGCTGTCGTGAGTAAATGAATTTTTTGTCAGCTGTTCAAAAAGCATCGGATTGATGATGATTTTATTTCCAACCGCATCACCTGCCTGAAGTTCATCAAATTTGAAACTGTATCTGATGATTCCTTTTTCAGCATTTTCATCGATTTTGAACCCTTCCGGATCAAAATTGTAGTTTCTCAAATATTTTTTTTCGAATGATTTCGAGTTGTCAGACTGGGACATCTTGTCAGACATTGCAAAATACATATCTCTGACTTCCGAAAAATTTCCGTTGATGCTTCCGTCTGATTCCAGTGCAGCATTGATTGAAATTTTTGAAGTGCTGAGTGAATAATTGGTCAGCGGGATTTCCTGAACCCCTTTATCGGTTATTCTGAATCCTCTCTGGTTCAAATCTCTCAAAGGCAGCATATTGATATCGCTGAATTTCTCGGTTGCATCCATCAGAAAGAGTTTTTCGTTGATTACCGCACCCGCAATCAGAAAATTCAGACTGCTTCTTGAGGGGAATGAATAATTGATAATCAAGTTGTTGACTGTGCTCAGCACAACCGGTGCCGCATCGATTCCTGCCTTTTGGAGCATTGCAACCAGCAGCATATTGATGTCTGCAGAATTTCCGGTCTTGACTTTAAAAGTCTGTCTCAGTCCATTGTCCGGAATGATTGAATTGAATTTATCCCAGGCAAAATTATTTTTCACATAATTGAATATTTTTGAAGTCTTGTCAAAAGGAGTGTCGGCACCTGCAATCAGACTGTTCACTGTTTCGTCCAAAAAGTTGTTTCCTTTGAGCTGACCGCCAAAATCTGAGCTGTCCATCAGGTCTTTTCCAATCTGTGTCCAGGTGGTTGAATAATTCTGGGTGATTATCCCCGGATATTCGAGTTTCATGATTTCATAACGTATGGAAGCCATCATATTGTCAGAGTTCAAAACGTATGGTTCATCTTTTAAAGAAGGAATTTTCTCAAGTATGTATTCGGTCACAGCTTCGGTGTTGCCCAACTGGAAATTGGTGACTCTGTCGGTTTTAATCTTTGGAGTAATTCCGCCTCTATAGTCGTTGCTGTACACGATCAGTTCCGGTGCAATCAGTTTGTATGAGCTGTACTGAACAGGTATGTCGCGCTGAAAGAACCATCTGCCCAGATCAAAGATAAATGGAGTTTCAACCACATATCTGTATTCGATCACCGAACCGTTTTTGATGTTTGGGAAGGTCATCGTCTGAGTTTCCCAGCGTTTGTTTTTCCTGTCAGTAAATATATCCGAATTTTTAACTTTGGTTGTGACTAATTTTCCGCCTTCTATATTTGCAGTTGCGCCTTTGAATTCCATCATTTTTTCTCTGTCTGCACCCGAAGAGATGTAGAGCGGAACTTCAACGGTGAACAATTCATCATCGGCTCTGTCCTTGTCATAAATCTTGATTCTTCCTTCAATTTCTTTGTTTGCTTTGAGTTTTCGTTCAGTCACCGAATATTCAATGACCACCACAGCGGTTTCATAGATGACTTCGGCTGCGGCATCGGGTTCAGTGCTGCTTTTTTGAACTTCGACTTCTTCTTTTGTGATTTTTCCGAATTTTCGATTCTGGCCATTCAGAACGGCTGTGGAAAGACAAATAATTAATAAGTATAAGGATCTCATTTTGTGTTAATTTTATGATGTTATTTTTTTTCGAGTAAAATTTTTGAATTGTCAAAAGATGAAATTCTTCGGGTGAATTCTACAAAATCGTTGAATTTATCCTTACTGTAATTTCCGTCTTTGACCGTCAACGTCCTGTGGATTCTCAAACTTCCGTCACCGTTGTCTTTGACTGCAAGCAGATAATTTCCGAATTCAGTCATATAGATGATGTTGTCAAAATCTTCGCTTATTTTGTATCCGACTGGAAGTTTCAGATCAAATTCAACCACATCGGTATAACCAAATCTGATTTCGAACGGAAATTTTCTCTGGTTGTTCTTTTTCAGTCCGGTTTTGCTTTTTCCGACTGGCAGCAAATTGATCAGCAGACTGTTTCCGACGACTGACGCATAATGGCCGGATTCAAATTGGATTGAGGTTTTGAAAACCGCATTGTCTCTGTCATTTGTAATTTCGTAATTTTTCATGTCAAAATTCGGAACCTCAGAAAACATGCTTCTGAGCGACTGGACACGGTCTTTTTCAGATTCAAAATAAACGCCGCTTGCGCCATCGTACATCAGGCCGAGATCTTTCAATTCCATATTCATATTCAGTTTTCCGTCTGCTGACAATACAGCCTCACCGCTGATTTTGGTCAGATTCTGATCAACTGTATATTTCTGGGTGGATACCACTTCTGCACCGTTTGGTTTTACAGAAATCGCATAACGGTCATCCGTAAAACTTCCGAGATAATTGAATGCGGTCTGTTGGCTGGTACATTCAAGCCAGATCGTTTGTTCGTCCAGCGGAACATTTACAATGATGTGATTTCCCTGAAGAGATGCAAACTCTCCGTCCATGTCCTGTTTTCTGCTTCTGTTTCCGTAAACAATGGTGTAGAAAGCTTCAATGCCCGCATAATCTAACAGACTAATCATATAATTTGACAATGCCTTGCAGTCGCCATAGCTTTTGTCGCCCACATAAGAAGCCGGAAAAGGTTCCCATCCGCCAATTCCGATCACCACATTCACATATCTGGTTTTTGACTGCATATACTGATAGAGGATTCTGATTTTTTCAACCGGATCGCTGATGCCGCTGATGAGTTGTGTAACCGTCTGTTTGTCTTTTGCAGTCAGCTCTCTTTTGTTGTCGAGCAAATTGCTGTAATACCATTTCCCAAACTGTTCCCAATTTTCAAAACTTCCGTTGACGCCCTCGAGCTGAAATTTATTTGGGATCAGTTTGACACGCGGACTGAGATCGCTCAAAACCGGGCTTAAAACTTCTTCCTGAACCGGCGGAATATCCTGAACCGAATAATTGAGTTTGTTGCCGATTTCGGTTTTATTTACTTTCCATCCGTCAAAACCGGATTCCTTTTTTCTGATTTGGATGGATGATGAATTGGTCAGTTCGTAAGTTGAGTTTTCAACGCCCAGATTGTAACTGCCGACAGCTCTCCAACCCGGAATCACGATCGTATTTGATGTGGTATATTCCTGATAATACTGTATCGTGAACGGATAGGAGACAGGCGTGAATTCATAATACTGCAGCCGGTAATCAACAAAGAGGGCAGAACCGTCATAGACACTGATGTCCTTCAGATCTTTTGATTTCAATTTTTTAATTTCCTTCCCGTCTTTGTCATAAATTACAGCCGTGTACTTGCTGATTTTCATCCGTTTGTCATAATATATGGGCTGAAAACCGTATCTCAATCCGCTTTCGTTGAGCACGGTGACCACATATTCATTTGAATATTTCAGTTTGTCGTAATTGATGAATTCAATTTTGGTGTTGTCTTTTCTGACAACCGCATAGGCATCATCGGTCAATTTTGAAGGAATGTTACCGACTGCAAATTCCTGTGCATTCAAAAATCCGAGACCCGATACAATGATCAGTATTTTTATTAATTTCATTTTTATTCTTTGTTCTTTGAGTCAATCCAAATCGTTACCGGCCCGTCGTTGAGCAGTTCAACCTTCATGTCTGCGCCGAATTCGCCAAATTGGATTGGGCTAATGTATTTATTTTGCAAAACTTTAACAAAAATTTCATACTGAGTTTTTGCCAACTCGGGTGGAGAAGATCTGAAATAGGACGGACGGTTTCCTTTTTTTGTGGAAGCATGGAGCGTAAACTGGCTGACAATCAGGATTTCGGCGTTAGTGTCTTCTGCCGAAATATTCATTACTCCATTTTGATCCGGAAAGATTCTGAGTTTGATGATTTTTGAAGCCATCCATTCAAAATCCTCTTCAGCATCGGACGCTTCAAAACCAGCCAGAACCAGCAGGCCTTTTCCGATTTCGGCGATTTTATTCTGACTGACTGTTACGGATGCCCGGCTGACTCTCTGAATAATTACTCTCATTTTATAATTTTTTTAAAGATAAAGATTAAGAGTTTGAATCATTGAATGAAAAACCTGAATTTCAAAAATAAACAGTATGTTTTTAACAAAAAAAATCCCTCTGTCGTCAAACAAAGAGATTTGTATTTTTCCAATAATTTATTCGTCAATAAATTTTTTGTCTTCTTCTTCTCAGAAAATAAGCGCCTACTGCAATTCCTGCTAATGGAAGAAGAAACAGCCAGTCGTCTATGGGGACACGAGGTCCTCCTGGGTTCCCGGGTCCGTCGTCTTCTCCATATTCCGGATTGTCACCATTTCCGCCTTCGGGCTGTTCATAATTTGGCCCTGAGCCGTCAAAATAGCTGCTGTTGTCAGAAAACGGTGCGTCCTGCTCCTGCTGATCTTCAAAAAATTGACCATAGGCAGGTCCTGAAATCAGCAGTAATATTATAAGTGTGGCAGTTGCTCGTTTTCTTATCTTCATCTTACTTGTTCACAAACTTCTTGCTGACAAATTCTCCAGCTTCGGTTTTAACGTTAATTATCAGAATTTGTTGTCTGAATCCAAAAGAATCGATATGATGTTCTTTTGAGTTAACGTCAGTCTTTTTGTAAACCGAATTTCCGTTCAAGCCAAACATTTCAATTTCAGTTATTTTATCAATTGTAGAACTGATTTGAATCTGTCCGTCTCTCTTTGTTATGTCAACTTTGTTTGCAAATATAATATCTTCTGAAGAATATTCACGAACTTTATTTGGTTTATAGACAATTAGGAATCGGTTTGGATAATCACCTGCTCTTGTGATGAATTTATAGACTCTTTCACTGAGGTTTGTAATTAGACCTGTCAGTCTGTCTATCAGATAAATATCCTGCCCTTCCTGAAAAATCCCTTCAGAACTGTGGAGCGAAATGATGTGTGTTCCGGTTTCAAATGCGCTGTAACCCATTTCAACTGTATCTTCTATTTTGAAGGCTGATTTTGTCTGAATGATTGCAGCATTCTGTCCGGCCAAAGTATAAATCTCGTCTGAACTTTGATTTCTTTCGGTGTCGTCATCTGCAAAGTCGCTGTTTCCAAATTTATAATAGACAACTGCTGTCATGGTTTCCAAACCTGCAGGTGTGGTCATTGTCAACCAGTATTTTCCGTTGCCTCCAAGTTGTCCCGGTTTACCTGCAAAATCGATTCCTTCACCGTTTGTACGATACTCGTTTTTAAAGTCAAGTGTCTGACCGTTTGCCGTTGGTTTTGCCTGAATCAGGAAGCCGCTTCCCACAGTGATGTATCGGTTTGGCTTTTTGAGCGTGCCGGAAGCTCCAATCGCTGCAACACCGGTTCCGTCAGGACCCGATGCTGCGTTGAAAACTGCATAATTGCTCTGGTTGTAATCAGATCCCTGCTGGGTATAAAGTGTATTTCCACGGTTGTCCCAGAAAAGGAAACTTGCTTTGACCTTCTGCCAGTTGTCTGTGTACAGTTGAACCGCATCCAAAGCCGACGGATAGGGGTTTCCTACCAGATTGTAACCGTGATCGTCACCCGATTGAGGATTGTCTGTTGTGTATGACAAGGTATAATTCAATTCACCATTGAACGGTTTTCCTCTGAATTTACCGGTCACAGTCGAAGTCGGTACTGCCGCAACTGAAGGTTCTTTGATGGCAAGTGCACGGCCTGCGATGTAATCACCGTTGTATGCATTGTAAAAATAATTTGCATTTTCGCTGTGGTAGATGACCGTCGGATTGCCCGGATAAATGGTTTTGATCGGCTGTCCTTCCACTGCCGAAATTGTATAATTGTACTGTTGTCTTTGGGATGAAAGTATAAATTCTTTTTCAACTTTAATTTCACCTGTGTTCACCGCATCATCATTGATCTGAATCAGATTTCCACCATCTTCAATTACAAAATCATCAGCATCAGAATTGTTGGCAACAAATCCGGTTACGGTCAGCGAACCTTTGTCTTTGATTCTGAGCGTTCCCCCATTTTCAACGCTAATATTCTTTGCAAAACCTTGGATGTTTGCACCCAGCACAGTATTGCCGGCCGAAGGATGAATGATTACACAGCTGTTTTCGTCAGGAATTGAATTTTCAGCCCAGTTTGAAGCCAATTCCCACCGGGTATCAGAAGTGCTGTTCCAGTTTCTGTCTGTGTTTTCCACATAAACCTGTTCGCTCACCGGACAGCCGACTGCCGTTTGGGCTGAAACCGTATAAGTGGTTGTGTTCAAAGGAGAGGCAAATACGCTGGTTGTATTCTGACCGCTGTATGGAATGGTTTTCGCTTCGTCCATAAACAGTCCGTCAAAAGGTGACCAGGTAATTTCGGTCGCTATCGGATCGCCGCTTACATTCACATTGTCAACAGCCCAGAAATAATCATTTTTTGAATGGTATCTGAATCTGATCAGTACAAAGGGTTCGCCCGCATACGCATTCAGATTAATATTTTCCTGTTTGAATGAAGTCCAGCCGCCCTGTGCACTGTTGTAGTGTTTCAGTTCATTCCAGCTGACACCTCCGTCATTTGAAATTTCAACATAGGCATCTGTGAAATTTGAACCGTTTGGAACCGTTGCAAGCACATGATAAAAATTAAGATTGATCGGTGCGGCATAATCGAGCAGACTGATGGGTGGCGAAATCAAGCTGCTTTCCATTTCTTTTGGATCCACAAAAAGACTTCCGACAATTGCAAAAGTCGAATTGTCATTGCTGGCAACCGTGCCCGGATCGCTTTCCATCAGTCCCCAAGCTGCATCATTCGGATTACCGCCTCCATAAAGAATTGTTTTTGAAATCCAGAGAATTTCGCTTTCATCCGGATTGAAACTTTCATTCAGACTGTGTTCTGCTATTTCACCTCCATTGATTACATTGAGCTGATTGTTTTCTGACGAACAGCCAAAAACATTTTTAGGATTGACATCCAAATCAGTCGGTGGCGGAGTAACTGCAATCACGACCAAATCAAACATATCACCGCTCTCACAGCCGGGTTTGGTTCCAACCACTCCATAAAGAGTAGAATTATCAGGATTGACACTGATTGAAGATCCGGTTCCTATATAAGTTCCGGTATGTGAATCATTGTCCCAATCGGTGTACCAATTATAAGTGTATCCCGAACCAGTGCTTGATGCACTGAGTGTCACCTCTTCTCCTGAACAGATGACATAATTGTCAGCAGTTGCAGTTACAGGTTCACACTCCGGTGCTGCCGTACATTCACCTGCCACATAGAACATCATCTGGTAATTACCCGGATTTTGGCTCCAACTGCTTCCACCGTTATTGCTCACCTGGGCTTTTGCGCCGTTTGTGCCGGTATCAGTTGCCCGCCATGCAACATCTGTCATAGGTGTATTTGTCATAGTGGTTTCTATCCAATAGGTACCGCTTGTAACTGTATAAAAAGGTGACGATAGATTCAATGTGACGTGATAAACTGTTTTTCCGTCAAATTGAGTGTATTTTGAAGATGAAGAAGGATAGCCGCTGAATGTTGCCATCACTGCTCCGGGTTTTCCTGCATTGTTTGATCGGATGTTGATCACCACATTGTTAACTGCAGTGGTGCTGATTGCTTCAATTGCTATTTGTTTGATCGTTAGTGACTGGCCTGAAGGTACGATGAAATCATCCGCCACCCGATAACTGCCGGAAGGATTGATGACCAGACCGTCCACAACTTCGCCACGGATCTGACCGTCTCCCTGGAAACAGTCATGGCTCGGATTGGTATTGAAATATCCTCCATAGACCCAATCGCTTTTTGCAGATCCGCAATTTGATCTGACCCAAAAATGATAAACCGTATTTTTGTTTAATCCTGTTCTGTTTACAAATGTAATTCCGGCTCCAACGCTTCCTGTTGGTGAACTTCCCGCAGAAGGCGCGTTGCCGTTTGTATTCATGAAAAACTGATAGCCGTTTGCCGGAGCTGATACGGGTTCTGTCCAGCTTAATCTTGCCGAAGTTGAAGTGATTTCACTGACCGTCGGGTTCACCGGAACCATACAGTCAGGTACATAATCAATGATCAGATAAGGACGGTTTGCAGATGAATGATTTGCTGCTTTAAATAGGTCACCCGGATTGTATGTTCCACTTGGTTTGACTGTCAGCGCAACAAAAGGGCCGTTGTTTATGCTGTTTTTGACATAATTTGTTCCCACCGGATTGGTCAACTGATTATTGCTCCATCCCACACCGCCTATCGCCAAGGGATCAGAAAGCGGAGTAACTGCACTGTTGTACAGAGGCAGTTCGTTGTAACTGGTCGGACTTAGCGAATCATACCATTGCCATTGTCTTGACCAGGGTGTACTTCCGTTTCTTGAGTCCACATAGAAATAGGCTTCGGCAAAATTCACCAAAATTCCGGCAGGAATCGAGTTTGCATTAAATTTCACATGCCACTGAATAAACAAACCGTTTGGATCTTTTCCGAAGGTTCCCTGTACAATTGATGATTCATCTCCGTCTTCCCTTACACTCCAGGTCCAGAAAAAATAATTGTCGGGATATATGGTCACTGTCGGATCCACCATCACAGGATATTGCCTTTCGTTGCTCAACAACCAATCAGCTTTTACTTTTGTTTTGACTCTGATTGTATTTCCAATCTGAATCACCTCGTAAACCGTATTTGACGGATTTATAAAATTTTCAGACTGATCAAATGAAGTCGGGTTTTCGTACAGATAAATATTTTTTCCGAAATTGTCTTTGATCAGAATTCCATGCCCGGTTTGAACATAAGTCCATCCGAAGGGAATCATGATGTCTTCAGAAAAAACCAGAAAATCAGCTGAATCCGGAATGTTTCCGAGCGAATTTTTATTTGGAATGATGTAATTTAATTTTCTTTTGGCCGGAAGGACAGTGAACTCGGCCGAAATATTGCCGTAGATATTTTTGTAATAAAGCCGGTCTCCCTGACTGACTGCCTGAACATTTGACGAATTTCTGACCAATTTTTGCTGGCCACCGGCCTCCCAATACATTTGGGTATTCAGAAATTCAATCAGTTCGCCTTCAGCCGATTTGTTTTTTACACCGGTATTCGATTCTGTTCCGAAATAAGATTCGAAAATATTCGCAGTGTTTGCAAGCGAAAAATCTGAAGAAGGATTGTACAGAATTCTCGGATCAATAATCAAAAACTGACCGTTTTTTTCGTAATGAACCGGTACTGCAGAAATCACACTGGTGTATCCGCCGCTCCCGTTGACAAATGTTTTTGAGAAGGCATCTCTTTTTGAAACGACTTCTTCATTGTTTTTGAGCTGTTCAAACGGTGAAACCGAACGGTTGACATATTGCCAATTGTCTGCCGATTCAGCATTTCCTTCGGATTGTCGAATTGATTTGACAAGCCCGCTGCCATTGATTTTAACGGTCGGATTTGCCTCTTCTTTGTGAAGGAGAGACTCCGAAATATTTTTTTTAACCGTGCCCAGTCTTTGCGACTGCGGATTTTGCCCCAACACCATAAACGGCATTATGGACAGCATAATAATGTGAAACTTTTTCATAACCACTTTTTAAAACAGTTTCGAGAGTTTTCCCCTCTTTTTGTCTCACAGGTTTGGTTTAAAAATTGTCACACAGGTTTGGTTCTGATTGTCTCACAGGCTTTTGGTCAAAATATTTCTAAGGTTTGGGGTGGAGGTTGTCAAGAAACGATAGAATGATTCAAATAGTGTTAAAACTATGTTAACAAACTAAAGTTTATTGGGACTGCTAAGGTAATATATTTTTTGAATTCACCAAATTTTTTAATTACTTTCTGTTTTTTTTATGAGCTCAAGACGGTTTGTTCAGAGATATTTGCAGTACTTGATTTTAATAAATCATCGAAATATGGAAGGTCAAAACAGATTGTTAAAATTCAATGTTAAATTGATTGAAAATAATTTCCGATTCATTCAATTTCAAGTTATTCAATTACGAAAAAGTATATATTTGTGTCAGCATTATATGTAAAGGTGTTAATTATGAGATATTTAATTTTGATTTTACTGATGGGATTTGGGATTTCGGCGGCTGCACAATCAGCCGACAAGATGGACAAACTGTTCAAAGATTATCTTGAAATCAAGGATGCGCTTACCGCAGACAATTCGTCAAAGGCAGCAACAGCAGCAAAATCCTTTTTCAGTACGGTTGCTGCAATCGATTCAAAAATGCTTCCTGCCGAAAAATCAGCTGCGCTGAAAAAAGATGCTTCAAATATTCAGCAGACAAACGATATCAAAAAACAAAGAGAATATTTTTACGGTCTATCTGACAAGATGATCGAACTGGCAAATGAACACAAGATCAAAACCGGAACCATCTATGTCCAGTATTGTCCAATGGCAAAGGGGCAATGGCTGAGCACCAAAAAGGACATCAAAAATCCGTATTACGGCAAATCGATGCTCGAATGCGGTTATGTGACTTCGGAAATTAAATGATCAGATGTTATTCATAGAATTTTGGGAAAAACCTGATTAACTCAGATTCTCTATATTTTCATCAATTTTTGTGTATCTGACAATCTTCAGATCAAAACCGCTCAGCGTCTGTTCTTTGCTGTCCGGATTTCTTGTTATCAGATTTGCTTTTCTGATGTTGAGATCATTGATGATCTGTCCGCCGATTCCGTAATCTCGGATGTCATTCGGAATGATTCCGGTCTCGGTTTTTCCTTCTGTAAAAAGTTTGAAACGATTCATTTTTCTGATCATCAGATCCGAATCTGATACATTATTAATAAAGATAATCGCACCTTTTTCATGCTGATTGATGATTTCACTGGTCAGTCTGAGCTGTGGGAATTCACCAAACTGAAGTGCTGAAAACAAATCATAATAACTGTTTGAGGAAATCACACGGAGCGGTACGATTTCATCTTCAGTCCACTCGCCCTTGGTCAGTGCAAAATGAATCTGATTGTTTGTGGTCTGTTTGTAGGCGGTCAAATTGAAATCACCAAAAAAAGTTTTGATTGGAAATTCGTCCACTCGTTCAATCAGTGAATCATTTTTCAGTCGATAAGCGATCAGATCCTGAATGGTGATGATTTTCAAATCGAATTTGTGCGCGATTTCAACCAGTTGCGGCAGCCTTGCCATGCTTCCGTCTTCGTTTAGGATTTCAACCAGGATTCCGCCCGGTTTCAGTCCGGCAAGTCTTGCCAGATCGACAGTTGCCTCGGTATGTCCGGCACGGCTGAGTACACCTCCTTCCTTTGCCTGAAGCGGAAAGATATGACCAGGACGACCCAGATCTTCAGATTTTGTATTTACATCTACCAGCGCAGCAATCGTATTTGAACGGTCGCTGACCGAAATTCCGGTTGTATTTCCTTTTCCTTTGTAATCTACAGAAACCGTAAACTGAGTATGGTGCAAAACCGTATTGTGCTCCACCATCAGCTGAAGATCCAGTTCTTTGCATCGGTCGATGGTCAGGGGCGCACAAATTAGACCCCGACCGTGTTTTGACATAAAGTTGATCATCTCTGGTGTCACCTTTTCGGCTGCCGCCACAAAATCACCTTCATTTTCCCTGTCTTCATCGTCAACCACTATGATCACCTTGCCGTTGCGGATGTCCTCAAGTGCATCTTCTATTGTATTCAATTGAAATTTTAGATTGTTATCGTCATTTCTCATTACTGATATCTGCTATGTTCAACATTTTTGGTTCGCCTGAATCTGGATATAAATTTCACAATCGGATCGGTATAAAGACTTGTGTTGAATAGAGCCGAATCATGATTTGCCTTGTAAAACAGCAGCAGTGCAATCGGAAAAAATATCAGATTGGCCGACCATGCTGCAAAGGTAGGCTCTAAAATCCCATTTTTTGTCATATTCTCAGAAGAAAAATTGATGATGTAATAAAATACAAAAACTACGATTGAAATGACCACCGGCATGCCAAATCCTCCTTTTTTCACGATCGCTCCCAAGGGTGCGCCGATAAAGAAGAAAACGATGCAGGTGAATGCGTATGAAAAATTCCGATTGAAATGCAATTTTTGTTTTGCCTGAAGTTTGACCCGATAATCGATGTCGTCGCTTTTCCAATTGTATTCGTTTGTGTCACGATCCAATGCTGCCAGCGCATCGTTGATGATCAGGTTTTGTTTGTCCTGATCAAATTTGTCAATTGGCTTGGGCATCTTTTTGCTGCCTCCGGCTTTGATGGTGTCAAATCCGCGAGCTCCCAATATGCTGTTGTTAAAGATATTGTCAGCCGATTCTTTCAGGAATTTCCGGTTTGCAATTTCCATCGAATCGATTTGTTTTTTCAGCTGGTGGGCATTCATAAATTTATAATGACTTTGAATGCTTTCTTCATCCATCGCTTTTTGAATGATCTCTGAGATGTCAATATACTGAGTCAGTGTGTCAAACACAATCAGTTGGTTGGGCTGTTTTCTTCTTGCATCACCGGCTTTTCCTTTTAACTGATCGAGATAAATACTGCCGTGGTAAAGCACCATTTTCAAAAGTCGTATGTCTGTCGAATCCCGGTTCAGTGTGCCGCTGTCTGCAATGATGGTCCTGTAATCGTCGTCAAAATTTCCGCTTTGATGAATAAATACATCTTTCATCCGGTCGTTTTCTTCACCCGAAATCTGACTGATCTTCATGCTGAATCCGGGAATGCTTTCTATAAATGCACCTTCGACCAGCTGAAGGGTCGGTTTTGTTTTTACAATGTTGTAAGCCAGATTTTTTGCTTTTTTCTCTGAATAGGGCATTACATAATCGCCAAAATAATAAAGCCCCACCGAAAGCAAAGTCACCAGACCAAAAACCGGCATCAGTATTCTTGCCAATGAAATGCCCGAAGCTTTCATTGCAGCCAATTCGTATCGTTCGCCCAAACCGCCAAAAGTCATGATGGCACCCAACAGAATTGAAAGTGGTAAAACGAGTTGAATTACGTTGATTCCCAGATAGAAGAGAAGTTTCGAAATCGTAAACAATCCCAGTCCTTTTCCTGCATATTTGTCCATTTCCTGCCAGGCAAACTGAACGATGAAAATGAAAAATAGTATGCTGAATATCAGAATGAAAGGACCGATAAAGGTTTTAACTGTGTACCAATCGAGTTTCTTAACCATCATATAGGCGTTACGATGTAGCCGTCTTTTTCGTATTTTGACTTGTCAAATTTAAACAAAGCCTTCGGAATTATTAAATTTTCCAAATATTCTTTTACCATGAAAGCTCTTGATCCTCCGCCCGGATAGAACTCTTTGTAATTGTAGAGTGTATTGCTGTCGGTATAGATGCCGATCTGTGCATATTCAATATCAGATTTTGATTTTGGTGTCAGTTTCAGATATTGAACTTTTTTTCCGTTGACGGTTTCTGTTTTTGAAAGTGAAACTTTGAAATTTGATTTGTAAACATTCAAAATTTTTGTTGGCGATAAAAAATCATCACTGTCCGGAGAAGGCTGCGAAACGGTTACTTCCTTGTCTTCTTTTGAAATGGTGTACAGACTTTTTCCGTCATACATCTGGCGGATGTCCATCACCTCAACATTGTATTTTTCTTTGGCAGCAAACAATTCACCGGTTTCTGTTTTTTGATTTTCACTGTCTGTGAATTCAAATTTGATATAGTAAGCAGCAAGTTTTTGATAATTTTTGCTCACTTTGTCCAGAATGTCATCTGCCGATTGTGCTTTCAGACCGATCGCAGCAAACAGAAAAACAGAACTGAAAAGAAACAATTTTTTCATCAGGATTAATTTTGATTCAGATTATCCAACAACTGTTCCAAACTCATCTCATCCTGAATCAGCACCTGACGTGCTTTGCTGCCTTCAAACGGGCCAACCACACCGGCTGCTTCCAACTGGTCGATCAGTCTGCCTGCACGGTTGTATCCCAACTTCAATTTTCGTTGCAATAGCGAAGCTGAGCCCTGCTGTGCAATCACAATCACCCTCGCAGCGTCTTCAAACAAAGAATCTCTATCGCCCAAATCAACATCCATCAGACTGTTTTCTTCACCGGAATATTCAGGCAGATGGAATGCATCTGCGAATCCTCTCTGAGAACCGATAAATTCGGTGATGCTGTCAACCTCAGGCGTGTCAACAAATGCACACTGAAGCCTGATCAGCTCATTGCCGGTGGTATAAAGCATATCTCCTTTTCCGATCAGCTGGTCGGCACCGGATGAATCGAGTATGGTTCTCGAATCAATTTTTGAAGTCACACGAAATGCGACCCTGGCCGGAAAGTTTGCTTTGATAATCCCTGTGATCACATTGACAGATGGTCTCTGGGTCGCGATGATCAGATGGATTCCGACTGCTCTTGCCAATTGTGCCAGACGTGCAATTGGTGTTTCCACTTCCTTGCCGGCAGTCATGATCAGGTCTGCAAATTCATCCACAATCAGAACGATATAGGGAAGATATTTGTGCCCTTTTTCGGGACTCAGTTTTCTTTGCCGGAATTTGTCGTTGTATTCTTTGATGTTTCTGACAAACGCATTTTTCAACAGTTCATAACGGTCATCCATTTCCATACAAAGCGAATTGAGCGTATAAATCACCTTTGTATTGTCGGTTATGATGGCATCATCACTGTCGGGCAGTTTTGCAAGATAATGTCTTTCAATTTTTGAATAAAGTGTGAGTTCCACTTTTTTTGGATCGACCAATACAAATTTCAGCTCGGTCGGATGTTTTTTATACAGCAAAGATGCAATGATCGCATTCAGACCTACTGATTTTCCCTGACCTGTCGCACCCGCCATCAGCAGATGTGGCATTTTTGCCAGATCCACAACCAGTGTTTCGTTTTCTATTGTTTTTCCAAAAGCAATCGGCAGTTCCATTTTTGACTGTTGAAATTTGTTGGAGGCAATGACCGAACGCATTGAAACGATGGTCGGATTTCCGTTTGGTACTTCAATTCCTATGGTTCCTCTGCCCGGTATCGGAGCAATGATTCTGATTCCCAATGCAGCAAGACTCAATGCGATATCGTCTTCCAGATTTTTGATTTTGGAAATTCTGATGCCCGCCTCGGGAACGATTTCATAGAGTGTAACAGTAGGTCCGATGGTTGCTTTGATCTGCGAAATTCCGATTCCGTAATTTGCAAGGGTTTCAACAATTCGGTTTTTGTTTTGTTCAAGTTCCTGCTGGTTGATGGTTACATTGTCTGCGGTATCATATTTTTTCAGCAGATCGAGTGTCGGAAATTTATAATTCGGAAGTTCAAGCCGATGGTCGTATTCGCCAAATTTATCAACCAGTTCAGATGCGATTTTATCAACCGTTTCTTCTTCACCGACAGCCTCAATGGTCAGCTCCACATCGTTTTCGTCTTTTGGGGGAATATGGGTGACGGTTTGCACCGGTTTGGTTTCAACTTCGGCTTTTAAATTTGTCGCTAAAGTTTCATCTTCGGTTGAATTTTCTGTTTTCAATTCGACGGTATTGGTTTTTTCTTCTTCGGGTTCAGCTTTTGGTTTTTTAATTTTAATTTTTGCGCCGTCGCCGTCCAAACCGTCAGAGTTGCGTTCGAGTCTTTCAGCGATTGAATCGGGTGTGATTTTCCAGTTGACAATAATATATATGAGCAGACTGACCAGCAGCAGAATTCCGGTGCCAATCTTTCCGATAAAATCATTGAGCACATCATTGATTTCAAATCCCATTACACCGTGCAATATCCCGATATGGCTGAAAAATCCGAATGCGATCGGAAGCCAGATCAGAAAAAACAGACAATTGTAAAAAAGATTAAAAGGTTTTAATTTTTTCAATTGGGTCAAAATCTTGATCCCCAAAAGAATCAAAAAGACCGGAAAGAAAATTGCGGTCACACCAATCCCGTTGTAGATGATCAGTTCACCCAGATAGGCACCGATTTTGCCCATCATATTCTCGGGTACAATCTCCCGATTCCAAAAATCATCGAGCTGGCTCTGATCCTCGGTATAATTCATCAGATAGGACACAAACGAAATCAGCAGAAAAAGTCCGGCTGCAATCAGAAGCACGCCGGCTATGGTTTTCAGAATTTTTTTTCTGGAATTTATGTTATTTGTAAGCTTTGAGTCGTTCATTTGCAGGCAGAAAATTCAATTTACAAAAGTAAATAAAATCATTTATAAATGCTAAAGCATAATTTTTTCCGGATTTTAGGATGTTTGAGTCTTTTTTTTATTGAAATTTCCAGAATCAAATCCGTTTCTTATTTTGAATTTGTAACTTTGCATAAATATAGTTGAGAATAATTTGCAGCAATTGGAAACCATACAGTCAACTCGTTGGAATGCAGAAGAATACGGTAAATTCAGCACCTTGGTGCGTGATTACATGAACAAACAGCAGACTACATCAGATTTATACAATCGTTTTCCAAGCGAAGATTCTCTGGTTGAACAAACAAAGGACAGGCTGAAATCATTCAAAAACAGAGAGATTCTTTGTGACTCACTTGAAAATCAGCTTTCATTTTTGGATCTTTCAGAACTTCAGATTGAAAATCTTGAAAAATTACGAAGAGACAATACGGTGACCATCTCCACCGGTCATCAGCTCAATCTGTTTACCGGTCCGGTCTATATTTTTTACAAAATACTTCAGGTGGTCAAATGCTGCAATCATATGAATGTGAGACATCCTGAATTTAATTTTGTTCCGATATTCTGGATGGCGACAGAAGACCATGACTTTGAAGAAATCAACCATTTTTGTTTCAACTGCAAAAGATATTCATGGGAACGTGATTTTGGCGGCGCAACCGGCAGAATGAATCTGGACGGAATTGATAAAGTCTTTGAGGAATTTTTTCAGGATCTTCCCGATTCAAAACATGCAGACGAACTGAAACAGTTGGCAAATGATTCTTATCTGAATTCAAAAACGCTGACCGAAGCAACCCAAAGACTGATTCAGGAACTGTTTGGAAAATATGGTGTTCTAATGGTTGACGGCGACGACCGTGAATTGAAAAAACTGATGATTTCTGCTTTTGAAGAAGATTTGATTCATAATACAGCTTTCAAAAAAGTGAGCGAAACCAATCATAAACTGGCAGAGAATCATTACAATATACAGGTCAATCCGAGAGAGATCAATCTTTTTTATCTGGAAGGCGATTCGGTCCGTGAAAGAATTGTTTTTGAAAACGGAAAATTCAAAGTGCTGAATACCCAACTTAAATTCAATGAACAGGAAATCAAAGAAGAATTAAAAAATTATCCCGAAAAATTCAGTCCGAATGTAATTCTCAGACCGCTTTATCAGGAAACCATATTGCCAAATGTTGCATATATCGGTGGTTTTGGCGAATTGTCGTACTGGCTTCAGCTCAAAAGTTTTTTTGAAGCGATGAGCACTGACTATCCGCTGGTGATCGGCAGAAATTCAATGCTGGTCGTCAGTTCGAAACAAAGAGAAAGTCTTGAGAAATTATCAGTCGATTTTTCAGATCTGATGCTGCCGGTTCAGGAGGTCATCAACCGAAATGTGATTCAGAACAGCGAGACCGGAATTGATTTCAGCAAATATGAAGAAATGCTGACTGTGATGTTTGATGAATTGAATCAAAAAGCGGTCAGAACAGACGTTACTTTTTCAAAAATGGTTGCCGCCCAGCGCGCCAAACAGCTGAAAGGACTTGGGAAAATGTTGAAAAGACTGGAACGTGCCGAACGAAAAAAACAGGCTGAAAGAACAGAAAGAATTGAAGCCATTTATAAAAAATTGTTTCCAAACAATAAACTTCAGGAAAGGGTGGATAATTTTTCTGAATTTCATCTCGAATACGGATTTAATTTTATTGACGAAATCTACGATGAAATAAAACCGATTGATTTTTGTTTTACTATTAAAACATTCGATAATTAAAAGTATTGTATTTTTGATTTTCAAATTGCTGCTCAAATGAAAAACATCTTTGGCATAATGTTCTTATTGTTGCTGTCCGGAATGCTTTCGGCTCAGCAGAAAACGCATAAAGTGGAAGCCCAGGAAACGGTTTACGGAATTTCCAAACAATATGGAATCAGTCAGGAAGACCTGATCAATGCAAATCCTTTTCTCAAAGACAGGATGCTTCAGATTGGCGATGAACTGGTGATTCCCGACAAATCCGGAAAAAACGGCGACGGGAACATCAAACCAAAAGCCGACGGAAATATCAATGCAGTTGTGACTACAGTTGACGAATCTGCGCCGACTGTCAATGTGCCAAAAGAAGACAGCAATTTTATCTATCTTGAAATCAAACCCAAACAGACGATCTATTCGCTGACCAAAGAATACAATATTTCAGAAGAAGCATTGAGAAGCCTGAACCCTCAGCTGAAAGACGGATTGAAGGCGGGTGACGTCATCAGGATTCCAAGGAAATCAAATCAGAATAAGGAAGAGGAAATAACTCCGGCAGGAATGTATAAGGTGAAAAAAGGAGATACCGTTTATTCGCTTTCCAGACAGTTCAATGTGAGTTCGGATGAATTTTATATTTCAAATCCGGATATTCAGACCTCAGGTCTGGTGGTTGACACCTATATCAATATACCCAAAAAAGGAAAAATTTCGGCTGTAATCCAAGATGGTTTTATCGAGCATAAAGTCAAACAGGGTGAAACGATTTATTCGATTACAAAACTGTACCGGGTTACTTTTGCAGATCTTCTGAAATACAATCCTGAATTGTCTGATGGGTTGAGAGCCGGGATGACGCTTAAGATTCCGCTGCCTGAAGGAGCTGAGATTTTAAATGCCGGAAAAATCAAAAGAGTGGATGACAGCACAATCAGTATTGCACTGATTCTGCCTTTCCATCTGGATGATCCTCAGGCAAGATCAACTGAAAAAGATATTTCAGCCGATATACTGATCGGTGCAAAAATCGCACTCGACTCGCTTGCTTATACCGGAAAGAAAATCAATCTGAAAGTATATGATTCAGGCAACAGTTCGCAGAGCGTTGAAAATTTGATTGTGAACAACGATTTTTCACAATTTGACGCAGTTGTCGGACCGATTTTTGGCTCGAATTTTAAAACCGCTGCAACCATGCTGACGGGTTCGGGCATCACTGTGGTGTCGCCTTTGAGCAATTCCGAAGATTTGAGAGAACTTGAAAATGTGGTGGTGGTAACGCCTTCTGACGAAGATATAGCAGATGCAATTGTCAATGAAATTGCGGCCAATTATAAAGGCCAGCAGATTCAGATTCTGACCGATGACCGTTATCAGGGACTGGCAGATTATTTTTCAAACCATCTGAAAAAGAAATTACCGACGGCCGAAATCATTGTGACCAAAAACATCAGTCAGCTCGAGCAAACCTCAAAAACAGTTGACGAGAAACTGAGTGACGGAACAGTAGTAGCCAAAACAATTTCTGATCCGCTGATTGCGGTTCTGGTTTCTGACAACAATTCACTCGGAGACAAATTTGTGGACAAGCTCAAAAAGATGGATACCGATAATCTGAGCGGATACGGGGTTAAATTTGTGAATGCGTATGATATTTACAGCGAAAAAAACAAATCAAATATTTCTGCACTGAAAAATATCGGATTCACCTTTTCAACCAACCGACTGGTGAATGTGTACGGAAAAAATGAAAGAACTGCCATTCAGAAATTTCTTGATCTGTATTGCGAAATTCCAAACGAATACCGTCAGCTCGGTTTTGATACGCTTTATGATTTGGTGGATCGGATGAACACCCGTGGCGATGTTTTGAACAATATGGGCAGTGAAAAAACCCGTCTTTCTACCAAATTCAAATATGTGAAAACAGGCAAAGCATTTGTCAATACAGGAGTCAGAGTCATCAGACTGTTTACTGAAGCAGATGAATCGCCCGATGATGTGGATCAATAATTTGGAAATCTTTTAGAATCTTGCCTGAATCTGAACCGAACCCGAATGTATGCTTTTGTTGCCTTCGGTTTTTCGGCCGTCATAACTGATGTTGACGCTCAAAAATGAATTCAGCTGTCTCTGAAATGTGAATTGCCAGACCAGATTGTTGCCCGACTTCAGACCTTCCATCATCTGATTGCCGACCACCGACTGTCCGTTGCCGGTAAAATCATTCTTGATATAATTGAATGTTCCCAAAAGCGAAGATTTGCTGCCGTCGTTCCATTGAATTTCAGCACCCAGATCGGATTGTTTCAGTTTTTCGATGCCATCCGTATTCTTCTTGGTCTGAAATGTATAATTCAACGCTGCACTGAATTTTGATTCGATCTGATAAGAAATTCCCGGCTTCAAACGCCATGCATCCAGTTTGAATCTTCTGCTTGAAAACAGATCCGAATGACTTGAAGTCCTGATGTTTTCTGCTTCTGTCAAAATATTGAAATGCTGCCACGGACGATATTTTGCATTGACCAAATGACTTTTTGTATCTCGAGATTCGGCACCTGTAAACAAAAAGTTTTGACTTTCCTGACTCGAATAGGTATATGCCGCAGACCATTTGTATTTTCCGCCCTGATTGAAATTCAAAATGCTTTTCAAACTTCTCGATTTGTTGAGCAGTTCGTCTGATTTCACAAACGGATTCCACTCAAGTGTTCTTCCGTTTTTAAATAACGAATTGGCTGACTGAAGCGATCCCTGAAGCATCCATCTGCCCAAAAATTCATTTTTTGAATTCAGCAATTCCCTGGGTTTGATTCGCACCGAAAGATTCAGATTGTTCTTATTGGTTTTCAGATAATTGATGGTGTTGGTGTAAACCCTGATGTAATTGGCTTCATCCTGATATTCTGCGATTTCGAATTCGTCGAGCTGCTCCAGACCGTCGCCGTTGTAATCGATCCATTTGTATATGCCCATTCCGTCGGTGACTTTTACATATTCAAATTCACGCTGAGGCTCCATTCCGCTTCCCAGTTCATAAAACAGATTGACTGTCATCCCGTTTCGAAGCAGACTTTTGTACCATTTGATATTTCCGGTGATAAAATCTTCATCCGGATTGTCTTCAAAAATATATTTCACTGTTCTGTAATGAAATGATGTTTCAAATCTGTGATTGGTACGGCTGATTAGTTTTGAATTGAGAATCCATCCGTTCGAACGGGTCAGACGCTGCATCACACCCAAACGAACCGAATCGTCTTTTCGGTTGTAATAAGTCAGTTCAGCATAAATTTTTGCAGTGTCGCCGATTCCTGCCATTCCTCTGATTTCGTTCCATCTGAATGACTGATCAGACAGATGATTGCCGTCGGTTGAATTCTGACGGTCTTCAATTTCATTGTCTTCACCACCCAATCCGGCACCCAGCCAGAATGAATTTTTAATCTTTCTTTTTACAGTTGCATTGTATCTGACAAATCTGGATTGGTCTGCTTTCATTTCGGGATTGACGAGATTTTGTTTCCGGTTGTTCAAAATTGAAAATCCTGCTTCTGCAAAATTCTTTTTGGTCAGATAATTCAGACTCAGATCGTTTTTGATTCCGTCATAAAAATCTTTGTTTTGAAGATAGTGCAGATCATATTTCAGTTTGAGCGAATCTTTGAACGAAGATTCAAGACCCAGTCTCAGATAGGCCTGATCCGAATCCGACAGTTCGTTTTCGAGATTGAAATCACGGTCAAATTCAACCGGTCTCAGTCTTTGAATCGAATTGAAATTCTTTTGAATGAATGAAAACTCCATCTGCGGCTGAAGCTTCCAGTTTTTGAGCTCAAAATCTTTGTTACCGTATATTCTTGTTGCCAGACCGATGTTTTTGTCGTCGTCTTTTGACGAAAACAGATTCAGATCCTGATTGCTCATTCCCAAATCGATTCCGACCACACCGCCGGTTTTGAATTTATAAGCAGAATTTAAAGTATAAACCTGAAGTCTTTTGGGCGGAATCAGCTGACGGACCGGTTCATAATTTCCCTGCATCAGACCGTCAGCCGGCGGTACATATTCAAATATTTTTCCGATTACTTCAACATTTGATGCCACATAATTTCCTTTTCCGGCGCCCATAAAAGTGAAGGTGACCTGCCAGAGTTCTTCATTCGGATTGTCAGAAAACTCAAAAACTTCAACACCGCCTACCTGTATTTTTCGGTACAGATTTTTTTCGGGATCATAATCGGCACGAACGGCAGTGGTATTGTACATTTCATCGGGGTTGTTTCCTGCTTCTGATAAAATCTGAATGTCCTGATCGCTCAGATTGTCGGTCAATGGATTGTTTTTTGAATCACCATTTGAATAAAAATGCCCGGCTATTCTGAATCTTTCGGATTCGTGCTCAATCCCGCCATAAGCAAGAAATTGGGTATAGGCTCGGTTGGCATAGAGATATTCGACTGTAATCCTCGAATTGTCGGTAATCAAACGGTTTGAAGTAAATGACAGTTCACCTGTATTGTAATTGATCACATAATCGCGGTCTTCGCCCCTTGTGAGCATTATTCCGTCCAGATACACTTTTTCACTGCCAGAAACAATGATGATGTAGAGTTCGTTGTTGTTGCCCGACAGTCGGTAGGGTCCCTGATTTCCATTTTGACCGGTGATTTTTTTTGTTGCAAATTCCCCCCGGGTCGTACTTCCGGCCAGACTGATTCTGGTTTTTGAATCATTTGAATGGGTCAGCTCAGTCGAGATTTCTACACCCGTAACTTTTTGTGTGAAGTTCCCAAAAAAATCATTTTCCTGAATCAGATCGACATGCCCGGCTTTGATTTTCGAGTTTTTATTAAAAATTTCAACATAAATTTTATCAAATTCCTGCAATTGCTGGGTGTAGCCGTCTGCCTGTATCGGCACATTGTTGTCTGAAATCACCGCATTGATTCCGATTTCATTTGTCAGCTGTCCGGTCAGCTGCAGATCGAGCGATGACTGTACCGAAGCGCTCTGGTTGTTTCCAAATCGGATTCCCCGTACGAGCGACCCACGGCTGTTCAATCCGTCGAAAGGTTTCTTGGCTTCTCTTTTTTCTCTCGAAAGTGTATAATATCTGTTCTCTGCAATCGGTTCCCGGATGATGGCAGTGTCTTTTGAAAAAACAGTCTGCTGTTTAAAATCGGGATGAATAAAATAGGAGACGATTATCTTTTGACTGATCAGACTCGGATCAAAAACAATTTCGGCTGTGCTGTAATCAATTTTATAAAAGAGATTTGAGATTTCATTTCCGTTTTCGTCCGTAATTTTAAATTTCTCGGGCAAAATCAGATTGGCATTGAGTTTCAGCGTATCTGAAGAAACCACAATGCTGTCCTGTCTGAAATTATCATTTGTCCAGCCGGTTTCCTGAGCTTCCAGCCGAAAGAATGATAAAATCAAAAACAATGCACCGATATATTTCTTCAGATCCAAACAGATGAATTTATTTACAAATAACGGAAATTTGAATCTTGTGGTGTATTTTTTTCTGATTTGGTGATTTAATTGAAATGATTTGACTTTGGTCTATTGAACAAATCTTTTTAATGGGCTCAAACTAAAAATCATAATAAAAATTTGAAATTCAGTCAGTCATTTGACTGAATTAACAAAAATTGATTGAGTTCAAAACATAAAAAAGCCGCTTCAGCAAGGCGGCTTCTATGATTGATAAATTATTTTTCACCATTTGAACAGCGGTCTGTCAGACATCAGATTGTTTACTTTTTTACCGACAGCTTCCAAAATCGTATCATTGTCTTTGTTCATCAGCGCCTCGTCAATCAGGTCGGCTACGGTTTCCATATCTTTTTCTTTCAGACCTCTTGTTGTAATCGCAGGCGTTCCCAAACGGATGCCCGAAGTGGTGAACGGCGATTTGTCATCAAACGGAACCATATTTTTATTGCAGGTGATATGCGCTTTCACCAGACAGTTTTCAGCTTCTTTTCCGTTGATGTCTTTGTTTCTCAAATCGATCAGCATCAGGTGGTTGTCTGTTCCGCCCGAGATGATTTGATAACCGAGGCCGACCATCGCATTGGCAAGTGCTTTTGCATTTTTTGAAACCTGAAGGATGTAATCAAAATATTTATCTGAAAGCGCTTCTTCAAATGCAACCGCTTTACCCGCGATCACATGTTCGAGCGGACCGCCCTGAGTGCCGGGGAACACGCCCATATTCAGCAGATTCGACATCATTTTGATTTCTCCTTTTGGTGTTTTGTAATCCCATGGATTTTCAAAATCTTTTCCCATCATGATAATCCCACCTCTCGGGCCTCTCAGCGTTTTATGGGTGGTCGAAGTTACAATGTGACAGTGTGGAAGCGGGTCGTTCAAAATTCCTCTTGCGATCAGCCCGGCCGGATGTGCAATATCTGCCATCAGCAGAGCACCGACTTCGTCTGCCACTTCTCTGAATTTTTTGTAATCAATGTCTCTTGAATAGGCAGAAGCACCGCAGATAATCAGCTTTGGTCTTTCCTTCAATGCGGTCAGACGCATTGCTTCATAATCGATTCTTCCGCTTTCTTTTTCCACCTGGTAAAAACAGGTCTGATACAGAATTCCTGAAGAACTCACCGGTGAGCCGTGGGTCAGGTGACCGCCATGCGACAGATCCATTCCCATCATTTTTTCGCCGGGTTTCAGTACAGCAAGATAAACAGATGCATTGGCCTGTGAACCCGAGTGCGGTTGAACATTTACATATTCCGCATTGAATAGATGTTTCAGCCTTTCGATGGCAAGTGTTTCAACTTCATCAACCACTTCACAACCGCCGTAATATCTTCTTTTCGGATAACCTTCCGCATATTTGTTGGTGAGTATTGAACCCACAGCCTCCATCACTTCGTCGCTTACGTAATTTTCGGAAGCAATCAGCTCCAGTCCGACGGTCTGTCTTTCTCTTTCGTCCTCAATCAGATCAAAAATAATGTCTCTTGCCATTTTATATAAATTATTCCTCAAAGTTAAATATTTTTTAATTGTGAATCTGCTCTGTTCGGATAAGAATCATCCGTTTTCTGTATTTGATTTGCAAACTTTGAATAACTTTAAGCCATGGAAAGAATTATGGGTATCGGCCTGATGTCGGGCACCTCTTTGGACGGACTGGATATTTGCCTGTCCGAATATCAGTTCCCGAAACCCGGATTCAATATTCTTTTTGCCGAAACCATTTCTTATTCTTCCAAATTAAAACAAAAATTAAAGAATTCAATTTCACTTTCGGGCGAAGAGCTCTGTCGGCTCGATATGGAATATGGCCATTTTCTTGGAAAAACGGTCAAAGAATTTATCATAAGAAACCAAATTCCAAATCCTGAATTTATAGCTTCACACGGTCATACGGTTTTTCACAATCCGAAGGAAGGTTATACGGTTCAGATCGGAAACGGAACTGCAATATTTGCTGAAACCGGAATCAAAACCATTTATGATTTCAGAACCCAGGATGTCACATTGGGCGGTCAGGGGGCACCTTTGGTACCGATTGGCGATGAACTTTTGTTTGGTGAATATGATGCTTGTCTGAATTTGGGCGGTTTTTCAAATATCTCATTCAACCGAAACGGAAAAAGGATTGCGTTTGACATTTGTCCGGTCAATATCGTGCTCAATCGTCTTTCTGAAAAACTCGGAAAATCATTTGACAAAGACGGTGAAATTGCAAAATCGGCGATGGTTGATGCTAAACTTTTGGAAAAACTTGATCAACTTGAATTTTATCGGTCTGAACCGCCAAAATCATTGGGAATCGAATGGTGTGATCAATTTATTTTTCAATTGTTTGATGAATCAGAACTGTTTGTTGAAGATCAGATTTCAACCTTTGGTTTTCATATTTCAAATCAAGTTTCTAAAGTGCTGAATCATTATCAGATCAAAAATGTACTGGTAACCGGTGGTGGTGCATTCAATTCTTATCTGATCGAATCGATCGGTTCAAAAACCAATACCAAGTTAATTTTGCCTGAAAATGAAATGATTGAATTCAAGGAAAGTCTGATTTTTGGCTGGCTCGGTCTGTTGAGATTAAAAGGAAAGATCAATATTCTCAGCTCTGTGACAGGCGCGTCAAAAGATCATTCGTCGGGACTGATTGCAGGAAATTAAATGATTCCAAAAAATTATTTCCAAAATGCATGTAAGGCGGTGAAATTATATAAATTCTTATCTTTGAGCCATGAAAAAGAGGTTGGTACTGGTGGACGACAATCACTCGCTGATCGGGGTGATCGCAGAGAAACTATCATTTTTTGATGATTTTAATCTGAAATATATCGCATCAAACGGAAAGGAATTGCTTGAAAAACTTTCTGATGATCCGCAGGTTGATCTGATTCTGATGGATATAGAAATGCCGGTAATGAACGGTATCGATGCAACTGCAGAGGTCAAACAGAAGTATCCGCAGATCAAAATTGTGATGCTGACCGTTTTTGACAATGACGAAAATATTTTTCATTCGATTCAGGCAGGTGCAGACGGATATCTGCTCAAAGAAATTGATCCGCAGGGATTGTATGACGGAATTTTGGATACGCTGAGCGGAGGCGCCGGTATGACGCCTTCGATCGCATTGAAAACACTGAAACTTCTGAGAAATCCGATCAAAGCAGAAATCAGTGAACAGCAGAAAGAGGAAATCAATCTGTCTGAAAGAGAGGTTGAAGTTTTGCAGCAGTTATGCAAAGGATTGAGTTATACCGCGATTGCGGATAACCTGATTCTTTCGCCAAGCACGATCAGAAAACACATTGAAAATATCTACAAAAAACTTCAGGTACACAGCAAATTGGAAGCGGTTCAAAAAGCAGAGCAAAACAAGCTGATTTAAAAATAGGGCAAATGCCTTATTGGGTATGTCTCCTGTTGCCAATATATTTGCTTCAGAATTAAAAACGAATTTAAAATGAAAACTAAAAATTTCTTTATGATTGCAGCACTGCTGTTTTCTTCGGCAGTGTTTACTTTTTCGTGTAAAAGTGACGATGACGGCGGCGACGGCGGAGGCGGAGCCGGATCGGGTGTAATCACCGCAAAGGTTGACGGTACGAATGTTACAACCATTGAATTGACAACTACTGCATCAAATGCAAACGGAAATCTGATGATTCTTGGAAATGACGGCGGTCAAAATCCAAACAAAGCGTTCAATCTGACGATTGTCGGCTTCGACGGCCCCGGAACTTATCCGGTTGGCGGGGGTGCAAACATTTTTAATGTGTGCAGCTATACAGAAACCGACGCCTCAAATCCTTCAAATCCGACTTCGAAAGTATGGGTAGCACCTTATGACGACACTCAGGTTGGAGAAATTAAGATTTCTGAAGTAACTTCAACATTTGTAAAAGGGACCTTCTCGTTTAAAGCAAAAGACCAGGAAGGGGGTACCATTAAGAATTTGACCGACGGATCGTTCAATGTGAAATTTATGACCCTGCCATAATTCAGAATTCAAAGCTGATATTATCGGCAGATCAAAAATAGCAGACTGCAGTGACGATGAAGAGGAATTTCCACGAAAGTCGCTGCAGCTTTGGTTCAGATTATATGTAAGCTTTCAAAAAATGAAAATGATGAGGCCAATACGATTCTTTATCGGATTATTTTTTATCGGAAGTCTGTTGTTCGGTCAGAACGAAAAGCTCAAGAAGACGATTGATTCGCTCAATCATCAGTCTTATGAGAAAAAGATCGAAACCTCAGGCAACAACATTCAAAAATATCTGGACAATCTCAGTTTGGCCAAAAAGATCAGTTATCCGATGGGAATTGCAGAAAGTTATGCAAACCTGTCGATGATCTATTATTACAAAGGTGAATATGATGTGGGAGTTGGCTACTTTTTAAAGGCAGTGGATAAATACAAAGAGTTGGGCGAATACGGTAAAGCAGGCGGCCTTTACGGGCTTTATGGCTACCGGTTCAGAAGACAAAACCTGACAAAGGCGATCGAGTATATGAACATCGGCATTCGGATGGCCGAAAAAGCAGGCGCTGAGGATGAGCTCAGATCGCTATACGACAATTACGGGGTGGTGCTGGAAGACAGCGGAAATTATGACAGTGCATTTTATTATTACTATAAATCATTGGACATGAAACGCAAAACCAATGATGAAGTGGGCATTCCGTACAGTCTCAACAAGATTGCAGCACTCAAATCGATACTTGGTGATTACAAAGGTGCAAAAGTGATTTTTGATGAAGCCTATCAGCGAAGACTCAAACTCAATGACAAAGTCGGAATTGCTGAAAACCTGAGTTTCTACGGTACTTTTTATGAAATGCAGAAGGATTATGACAATGCGCTGAAATATTTCAGAGAAGCGTTGGAAGTCAGTAAAGAGGCCGGATACAACTGGCTGACCTCAAATATCTACAATTCACTCGCTGAAAATTCAAAAGAAAAAAACGACTACAAAAATGCTTTTGTGTATTTGAAGGAACATATGGCCTATAAAGACAGTATTTACAATATGGAAAGTACCGTCAACCGTAACCAGCTTGAAGTTCAGTTTGAAACCAACGAAAAGGAAAAAAAGATACTCGAACAAAGAGCTGATCTGGCCGAACAGCGTTTGGAAATCGAACATAAAAATATGTTTTTGTACGGTCTCGGCTTTTTGGTGCTTTTGATTGCTCTAACCGGATTTATGATCTATCGAACCCAAAAACTCAGAAACGAACAGCTCAAACGAGAGAATCTGCTCAAAGATTCATTGATCAGAGTTGAGGCAGAAAACAAAGTCCAGCAGGAAAGACTCAGGATTTCGAGAGATCTTCACGACAACATCGGCTCTCAGCTTACCTTTATCATTTCGTCACTCGACAATCTCAAATTCAAACTTCAAAAGGACAATCCCGAGGTGGTGGACAGGCTGGAGGAAATCAATCGGTTCACCAGAAATACGATCAACGAACTCAGAGACACGATTTGGGCAATGGGCAAAGAAAACATCAGTTTCTCGGATTTGAGGATTCGGATCAATAATTTTATTGAAAATGCAAAATCGGCTGCTTCTGACATTGATTTCAAAACTGATATTTCTTCAGAAATTGAAGAATCGCATAAATTCTCAGCATTTGAAGGAATCAATCTGTACCGACTGATTCAGGAAGCAATCAACAATGCCGTTAAACATTCGGATGCATCTGAAATTACAGTCAGATTTGACAAATCAGGCGATAAATTCAGAATTACGGTTTCAGACAACGGAAAAGGAATTCCCGCCGAAAAAATCGGAACCGGAAACGGTTTAGACAATATGAAAAACCGAATTCTGGACTTGGGCGGAAGTCTTGATATTGATTCTGCACCCGGACAAGGCACCCGACTGAAATTCAGCTTCTGAAGATTCGAATTCTAAGCCTCTTTTTTCACCAGACTTTTGATCCCCTGTGCAACCCGTCTGCCGGTCTCGGCAGCTCCGTTCATAAATCCCTGAAACATTTCGCTGCAGTGTTCACCCGCAAAAAAACAGTTGCCGACCGGCTCGATTTCGTGACCCGCAATAGAAGTCCACTGCCCGGGTTTGTAACAGCTGTAACTTGCTTTCACCCATGGATATTCGATCCAGTTGACAAAGACATGTTTGTTTTTGAATTTCTCTTTTGATCCGGTAAAAATTTTATCGAGCTCGTCAACAAATCCGTTGACTCTTTCCGCCGGAAGCTCGGTTCGCCATACATGATCGGGCGGCGCAAGCGGATTTTTGAAAGATTCGTCGCAGAGTTTTTGGGAAAAATCACCGCCAAAATATGCAACATATGCGCCAAAAGGATTGTTCAAAGTTTTGTTCACACTTCCGTCCCAGCCGTTGGTTATATCGTTTGTAAACAGATAGCCCATCGCCTTGTTTCTTTCGCTTCTCCACGGCTGACCGTCATAACCCAGTATCAGTTTGGTGTTGTTTCCGTAACCGAGTTCGTTGATGCATTTTTGTTTTTCGGCAGATATATTTTTGAGTTCTAATTTCAATTTTCTCAATATGGTAAACGGAATGGTGACCACCAATGTTTTTGCTTTCACTTCTTTTCCGTTTTCAAAACCGATGATATAGCTGCCATCTTCCTGCTCGACGATCGAATTGACCTGATGGTTGGTTTCAATTTTATCTTCACCGATCTTTTTCGCCAGACCATAGATGATTTTTGAATTCCCGCCTTTGATTCTGAATCTCTCATCACTTTCGCCAAAAACTCTGAATCCATCGTCAGTTTCTGTTTCAATCATATCGAGCATATTGATGGTTGACTGTTGTTCACAATCCAGACCGTATTCTGCCACAAAAGCAGCTACAAACAATTCTTTCAGCCATTCCGCACATTCAAGCGATTTGATGTAATCTGAAAGCGGCAGATTGTCGAGAATCACCGCATCATCGGTGTCATAATCCTCACCGAGCGAAGCTTTGTCAGCTGCGATTTTGGGTGCGATTTTTTTAAATTCATTGATGATTTCTTCCTCGCTGATTTTTCGGTTGTCAAAGAAATAAATGTCTTTGATCCATCCGTTTTTTTCCTGTTCATCGATCAGATCGATCAGTTCCAAATTGAATTCTTTTGCCAGTGAAATCATATCTTCATGATCTGAATCGATAAAATCGCCTCCAAATTCGGGAAAAATTCCCAGCTGCATCGCATCGTTGTAATGTGTAAGGATTCGCCCGCCCAAACGATGGCTGCCTTCGAATATTCTGAAATTCAAACCCGAACCGATCAAATGGTTTGCACAGTTCAGACCTGAAATTCCTGCGCCCAAAATTGCGATATCGAGCATTTCCGGATCTTTTTCACTGTCCTTCTTTTCTGATTTGCAGGCAGCAAAAATTGAAGGCGTACTCAGTGCAATCGCCAGCCCGGCTGCACCCAATGAGGATTCGGTCAAAAATTTTCTTCGACTGTAGAGTTTTGGATTTTCCTGACGATGTGTTTTCACCTCTGTGTTCAGCGTTGCCATCAGCTGATTGAGCAGTTTGTTTTTTCTCATGGTATTTTGTTTTAGAAATTTTAATTTCTGATTTGGTTACCAGCTTCCGCCGCCACCCCCGCCAAATCCGCCACCTGATGAACCGCCTCCGCCGCTTCCGCTGCTCGAAGGCGAACTGACCATCGCCGACTGAGTTGAATTCATACTGCTTGAAAATGAATTTGCAAAAGTATTCATGCTCATTATTCCGACTGCATTCGGACTGCTGTACCAATCAGGCGGTGGAATATTGAGCGATGCAAACTTGCCCGCCCATTCTTTGAGCAATCCAAATGCCAATGCATAACTCATTGTTTTTTCAAAATAATCCGGATCTGATTCAATCAAGGTCTTGATCCGGTTGGTTTCTGCCAGTTTTATAAATTGTTTGAATCCTTTGATTTCTGACAAAACTTCGTTTCCACTGCTGTTTTTCTTTTTCATATAACCGGACATAAAAATTAGAAATAAGAAAAAGACTCCACACACAACCGCAGCCAATAGTCCAAATACAAACAGAAAAATTCCGCTGACGGCAATGATGCCCAATCCGCTGAGAATATAGCTTATAATCATTACTTTGTTTGATTTGGGTTCGTAATAAATCTGTGCTTTTTCTTTTAATTCCCTTTTCGCAGAATTCATGGTGGTATAAAATGTATCCTTCAGACTGCTGACCAGCACCGAACCCAATTTGATTTCATTTTCTGTTTCCGATGAAAATATTCCGGAAAACAAACCGTTGAAAATTGTTTTTTCATAATTGGGTCTGCCTTCGGGCAGTTCTTTTAATTTGATGATTAGTGTATCGGACTTTGAAAAAACTCCTTTTCTTTTTGGAATTTCGACTACCCTGACGATTCCTTCCTGACCCCATTTCGGTATCAGCGAAATCAGGTCTGACGCGTCCTCACGGTCATTGATCAGATAACCCGCCATCGCAGAATCCACACCTTTTGGCGGATAATAACTTGTAACTGCAATCACCTTGTCGTCCTTTCCGAATTTTTTCCAAACCGACCAGAAAATAAATGCAAATCCGCCCAGAATCCACATCCAACCGTATTTTATAAATCCGGATGGCGAATAGTCAACTTCTTTAATCATTTCTTTTGGCATTTTGACCAGCAGAGTGATATTGTCGCTGCCCAAAAAATAAGATGACTCCAGACTTTTGCCTGAGAATGTATTGTTTGAATAATTCAGTTCAAATGAGGTTGAAGGATTTGTTCTGCCATAGATGCCCGAATAGACAAATGAATTTTCTGCCGAAAGTTTTGCGCCTGCCGGTGCATGCACATTGAATTCAACATTTTCAAAATTTGCATACCAGCCGTCCGGTTTTATATTCCAGTAAAACGACACCTGATTCTCGTTAAACAGATAAGCATTTTTGACCCGATATCTGATTTCGTAATGCTGTGGCCCGATGATGGTTACATCCGGATCTCCGATCTTGATTTCAAGCGTTCCGGCCAAATCCACAAAAAAACGGGGAGGAGTGTCAAATTTGTGTCCGGGTACTTTGATGTCGCTGATATAAATTTTTCGGCTTTTGCCGTCCAGATTGTATTTAGTGATGATGTCTCTGAGCAGACCGTGCTTGTATTCTGTAAACTCTACATCATAATATTCGACCACATCAAACCAGCCGTCCGGGTTCATTGTGATGTCTGCAGTGTATTTTTTGACTGTAAATCCCTGCGAAAATAAACAGCTGAATGAAAATAAGAGCAGTAAGGAAAGCGAGAGCTTTTTCATATTGGAGTTTTTGATTTTTCGGTAATAAGTTTCACAAAACCAGACTGATAAAATCAGAAAATATTTATCAGGAAAGGGTTAGAATTGAGCTTCTTTTTTTGATTAAAAAATCGATTAAAGACTGCTGCCCATACGACGAAAATTCAGATATCTGTCCATCCTTCGTTGTCCGAAATCCTCAAAATCCTGTTTGTTTTGACAAATTAGACAGCTGCAAAAGACTGACAGATTTTTATTTATGAAAAATCAACTGTAACGTTTTCTTTTTCTCCGGCTGCAGCTTCAAAATAATTGAAATGCTGATATTTGAACATACCTGCAAACAGCGTCCCCGGAAAACTTTCGCCATAAGTATTGTTTTCTCTTACGGTCGAATTGTAATAACGTCTTGCCCTTTCAAGATTTTCTTCGATTTCGGTCAATTGGGTTTGAAGGTTCAGAAACGAGGTATCTGCCTTCAGATTTGGATAAGCTTCAGCGAGCGCAAAAAGGCTTTTCAGAGTTTGCTGCAAAGCATTTTCTGCCTGAATCTGACCGTTGATGTCACCTTTTGGAACGGCCATTGCAGCATTTCGGGCTTCGATTACCTGCGTAAAAGTATCCTTTTCGTGCGCTGCATAACCCTTTACCGTATTGACCAGATTGGGAATCAGATCGTGCCGCTTTTTGAGTGCGACATCGATATTCGCCCATGCATCCTGGACCATATTCCTGTTTTTTGCAAATTTGTTGAAGATTCCAACCAGTAATCCGCCCAAAACAACGATAGCGCCCAATAAAATTAGTCCTGTCATAGTTTATAGAGTTTTAAAATTTCAAATCCGGTTTACCAAAAAAAAGATTTTAAGGCAATTGATTTTGCAAGGTACAATTAAATTTTAAAAAAATTGAAAAAATGAATTGAGGTCAGGGTGTTCTTCCGTTTGGGATTGATTCAAATTGATGGTCAATATTTTATCGGATAGCAATTGGTTTGATTTAATCTTTTCTTGAGGGATTCTGAAATGAGTGGTTGACTTTCAATTCTTAAAGTCTGAGAAATTTCAACCTACTTCTTTTTCAATTCCTCAACGCTTTTAATCCCTCTGATTCGGCAGAATTCTGAAATTACTGTATGATGTGAAACCGTTTTGTCTTTGAAATAAGTAACAAAATATTTTTTCTCGTCTTCGGTAGCTTCCAACTGATTGAGTATGTTCAGCAAGTGCATTTTCATGTGGCCTTTTTGGATGCCGGTGGTCACCAGCGAACGGATGGCGGCAAAATTCTGAGCCAGACCGGCAACTGCAGTGATTTCCATCAGTCGGTCTGAATTTGGATTTCCCAAAATTTCCATTGCGATTTTCACCAGCGGATGAAGCGATGTAAGACCGCCAACCGTACCGACCGAAATCGGCAGATCCAGCCAAAATCTGAATTCACCGTCTTTGACTTCACAATGAGTCAGACTGGTATATCTTCCGTCTTTTGAAGCAAAAGCATGCGCACAGGCTTCGACTGCCCTGAAATCATTTCCGGTTGCAATCACAACCGCATCCACCCCGTTCATAATGCCTTTGTTGTGGGTGGTGGCGCGATAGGGTTCAACCTCTGCAATTCTGACCGCTCTTGCAAATTTTTCGACAAAATCTTCTGCGCTGACATCTTTGTCAGCAAGCATTTCTATCGGACAGCCGACTTCAGCCCGTACCAGACAGTCGGGTGTGTAATTTGAAAGAATACACATCACGATCTGCAGCGAATCTTTCTCATCATTGGTAAATTCATCACTGTTTTCAACCTCTCTTTTCAGTGTCTGTGCAAACTGCTCAAGACATGAATTGATGAAATTGGCACCCATCGAATCGACAGTGTCAAATTCGGCATGAATCTGATAATAATTTTTGATTTCAAAAGTCTTGTCAACCAATTTGATATTCAAAATTCCACCACCCCTCGACTGCATGTTTTTTGTAATCTGAGCAGTATCTTTGTACAGTTTTGCAAGGACAGTTTCCAGATAAAAATGATTCAGCTTTTCGGCATCTCCCTCAAACATAAAGTGAACGTGACCAAGTTTGATTTTTGACAGAATCCTGGTTTTGAAACCGCCTTTATCCAGCCAGAATTTTGCCGACTTTGAAGCAGCTGCCACCACCGAACTTTCTTCTATCGCCATTGGCAGACACAGCAGTTCACCATCGATTAGAAAGTTGGGCGCAAATCCGAGCGGCATATAAAAATTGGACAATGTATTTTCTGAAAATTCATCATGCAGCCGCTGCAGTTCCGGATCTTCATTCCAGTACTGGGTAAGAGTCTGAACCGCCTTTTCGGAGCCGTTCAGATATTCGTTGACCAGCCATTCGATTTTGCCATGTTTTGACATTTTTGAAAATCCTTCAACCGGCTTATGTTTCATGTTTACTGATTTATTTGTTTACAAAAATAAGGATTAGAAAATGGATTCAGACCGTTTTGTCCTTTTAATTTAATAACTCGAAAAACTTAATAAAATTATTGGACAATTCAGATTTTAGAATTTTATTTGCAGTCACAAAAGCGGGAATAGCTCAATTGGTAGTCCGCCGCAGCGGATCCAAGCTGAATGCAGCGGATTTGAGTCCCGTTTCTCGCTCAACTTTTTAGCTTCTAATTTTTTCTTGATCAATAATTTTCGGTAATTCTAAAACCCATTTCAAAAGATTGAATTCAATTGTCTTTTGTGCTCTTAAAATAAGGTAATAAGATCATTTTTTGAAGGTGAAGCGTTTGGTTACTAAGATTAAAATTTCCAATAAGATCTTTTTGTATTCAAATATTTCTTTCCACTATTGTCCGATTAAAAATTAAGCAATATTGAATACATTAATCAAAATCAATAAGTTACGTTTTAAACCCGATAATCATATCTTGAGATGGAGTAATTGTTGTTTTAAATAAAAAAAGAATTACTCATTCCTTAAATTAGTATGATTTATAAGGTTTTACAAAACTATCTCATGTCTTTTGTCTAAAAGCGAAGCGGTCTTAAATCTTTGTCGGACACGACTGATTTCTTTCTAAAGCATTTAAGAATTTTAAAGCTTATCTCTTTGGATTATTTTGATCTGCTTAAAACCTTATTACCTTCATAACCAATATAATTTGACCTGGCTTTGAGCTTATTAGCTTATTCAATTTCCATTAAAATTCTCACAATTATTTAATCTCTGAAATCAAAAAATTCAATGAATTCAAAAAATAAATTTGCAAAATCAAAAATTTATTTTCAATCTTTGTCCGTTCAAAACGAAAAAATGAATTCAAAATTTAACAAAATGCAGATGATGATGTGCGGAAACGCGCAGGGGCTGCTTTTGGTTTAAATTGAAGAATCAGATGATACACAGAAAGCCCCTGCCGATGCAGGGGCTTTTTTTGTAGAAGAAAAAATGAATAAAAACAGAAATAAACAATGACTTTCAAAACTTGTAAAACCGGCAAAATGATGATGTGCATGTTTATGCGCCCGTCAGAGCTTTGCCCAAAGTCAACAAGTGAATGAGTCTGTAAAAAATAATCAAACAGCAAAACTTGAAGTCCTTTCGGCAAAAACCGGAGGGACTTTTTTTATATCAAATTTTTAACAATTCTAAAATTTTTAAGCAATGAGTAATTTAAAATTTTCAACCATCGCCCTTCATTCGGGCCACGACGTCAAAGCAACAGCAGGAAGCAGAGCTGTGCCGATCTATCAGACCGTTTCTTATGTGTTTGAAAATGCGGATCATGCCGCTGGTGTTTTTAATCTTTCAATTCCGGGTTATATTTATACCAGGCTCAACAACCCGACGACTGATGTGCTCGAACAGCGACTTGCTGCACTTGAAGGCGGTATCGGTGCAGTTGCCACCGCTTCGGGTGCTTCTGCGGTTTCAACCACTCTGCTGACGCTTTTGAGAGTTGGAGATCACATTGTTTCATCCAACAGCCTTTATGGTGGAACCTACAATCTGCTCAGCGTGACTTTGCCGAGATTTGGAGTCGAAACCAGTTTTGTGGATCTGGATAATCTGAAAGCATTGAGAGCCTCAATTCGTGAAAACACCAGAGCGATTTTTGCTGAAACTTTGGGCAATCCGAAACTCGATCTGCTGAATGTAAGAGCGATTTCAGAAATTGCGCATGAGTTCAGAATCCCGCTGATCGTTGACAACACCGCGCTTTCGCCTTATCTTTTCAGACCGATCGAACACGGAGCTGACATTGTCATTCATTCGCTGACCAAATACATTTCGGGCAACGGAACTGCTTTGGGCGGTGTGATCATCGATGCCGGGAAATTTGACTGGAGCAACGGGAAATTCCCTGAATTTACAGAACCTTCACCAGGTTATCATGGCCTGGTCTATCACGAAGCACTCGGAAATGCAGCTTTTATTGCAAAAGTCAGAATCGAAGGTTTGAGAGATTTTGGAGGTGCACTGAGTCCTTTTAATTCTTTTCAGATCATTCAGGGATTGGAAACACTGCCGATCAGAATTCAAAAACACAGCGATAATGCACTCAAACTTGCCGAGTGGCTTGAAAACAGGGACGAGGTTGCCTGGGTGAATTATCCCGGATTGAAATCGAGCAGCTATTATGAAGCAGCCAAGCATTACCTTCCAAACGGACAAAGCGGTATTGTGACTTTTGGTTTGAAGGGAGGCTATGCGGCTGCCAAAAAAGTGGTGGATGAAACCAGACTGTTTTCACTGCTTGCCAATTTCGGCGATTCAAAATCGCTGATTATCCACCCTGCCTCGACTACCCATCAGCAGCTTTCAGAGGAAAGTCAGCGATCGACCGGTGTAACACCCGATCTGATCCGATTGTCTGTGGGTCTTGAAGATGTGGAGGATCTGATTGATGATTTGAGAAGTGTATTTGAACAATTGGAAACACAGACTAATGGATCGGATGAGAACGGTGACAGTCAGGAATTACAGACTGTCTGACGACAATTTTTATGATTTTGAATTGAGTTTTCAGCTTTTTGGTCGGCCGCTTCATACTGCGCCGGTGGTGCTTGTCAATCATGCACTGACCGGAAACAGCGGAGCAGCCGGCCCGAACGGCTGGTGGAAAGAACTGATTGGTGAAGGAAAGACGATCGGTTTGGAAAATTATACGGTGATTGCATTTGATGTGCCCGGAAACGGTTTTGGCCCCGACCCGGTCAGATTGGATTTGGATTATCGGCTGATGACTGTGAAAATCATTGCGGGTTTGTATTGGAAAGCGCTTGACGGTTTGGGAATTCATCGGTTGTTTGCTGCCATTGGTGGAAGTCTGGGTGGCAGTATCGCCTGGGAAATGGCTTTTCAAAAACCGGATTTGATCGAAAATCTGATTCCGGTTGCCTGTAGTCTCAAAGCTTCAGATTGGCTGATCGGAAATGTACTGGTTCAGGATGAAATTCTGAATCATTCCGAAAATCCGATTGAAACCGCAAGAAAACATGCGATGCTTCTTTATCGGACACCGGTTTCTTTTGATCTGAAATTCAATCGAAAATTTAAATCAGAAGAAAATCAGTATGCGGTTGAAAGCTGGCTGAATTATCACGGCGGCGCATTGAAAAATCGTTTTTCATTGGATGCTTACAAACAGATGAATCTTCTGCTGAAAACCATCGGTGAGGATTTGACAGAAGATGAAATTTTGAATTTTTCAAAAGTCAGTCAGTCCAAAATCCATCTAATTGCAATCGAAACTGATTATATGTTTACAAAAGAAGAGCAGAAGGAAATCTACCGACTAATCAGAAGAAATAAATACAATATCGGTTATCACCAGATTTCGTCGGTTCACGGTCATGATGCATTTCTTATCGAATATGAACAGTTGTCTTCGATTTTGAAAGAAATTTTTGCAGCCGGCATAAAAACGGCTGAAATCAATAAAACCCGAATGGCAGCAATGTATTCGGCATGAAAAAATAAATTCAATTAAAAAAACAGAAAAAATGAAAATCATCAAATTTGGAGGAAGATCGCTTGCGGCTGATCAGGGTTTTGAAAACGCAATCAGGATTGTCCAAAATCAATCAAAAAATGAAAAAATCGCTGTGGTGGTTTCTGCCATTGGAGATACGACCAATACGCTTGAAAAGATACTTGAAAAAGCAAAAAAACAAAACGGTTATGTCGCTGCGTTTGAAGAATTCAAAAACCGGCCGTATCATTCGGATGCTGACCTGAAAGAAGAATTCGGGCTGCTTCAGAAACTGTTTGAAGGCGTTTCTCTGATTGCGGATTACAGTCCGAAAATCAGAGATTTGGTATTGGCGCAGGGTGAGCTGATTTCAATCAAAGTTTTGTCTGAACAGCTTTCAAAAAGAAATATCAACGCGATTCCGGTTGACAGCCGAAAGATTTTTCTGGCAAATGAAAATTACGGAAATGCAGTTGCGGATGAACAGAAATCAGAACTCAAAACCAAAGAACTTTTTTCGAAATTTGACAAAAATTCGATTCCGGTTGTCAGTGGATTCATAGCATCGACCCGGAAAGGAGATACGGTGACTCTGGGCAGGAACGGCAGCAATTATTCGGCTGCGCTGCTTGCCAAATTTGTAAAAGCAAAAGAATTGCAGAATTATACCCATGTGGACGGCATCTTTACCGCCAATCCGGATTGGGTGAAAAATTCTCAAAAGATTGACCGGCTGAGTTATGAAGATGCAAGCGAACTGGCGAATTTTGGTGCTTCAATTCTTCATTCAAGAACGATTCAGCCATTGGTTGAAAACAAAATTCCGATTCGGATTCTGAATTCAATGAAACCGGATGAAAAAGGAACATTGATTTCTGAAAAGCCGACCCGGAAAGGAATTCGTTCGCTCTCGCTTCAGTCTGAAGTTGCGCTGATTCGGATGAACGGTCAGGGACTGCTCGGAAAATCGGGAATCGACGGAAGGATTTTTGGTGTTTTGGCGAAAGAAAATGTGAGTGTCGGTCTGATTGCACAGGGAACTTCCGAAAGAGGAATCGGTTTTATCGTTTCTGAAAAAGATGCCGAAAAAGCAGCCAATGCATTGCAGAAAGAATTTAAAAAAGATTTTGACAGCGGTGATCTCGATCGGATTTCGATTCGAAAAGACATAGCGGTGATTTCAATCGTGGGTCAGGATTTGAGAAGTTTTGACAAGGCTTATTCGGCTCTGATCAAAAACAAAATCATACCGATACTTTTCAGCAATGCGGTGACCGGAAAAAACGTCAGTCTGGTGGTCGAAAAAGAACAGTCAAAAAAAGCTTTGAATGTGATTCACGGCCAGATTTTCGGAATTTCAAAAACGGTCAATCTAATTTTGTTCGGACACGGAAATGTGGGCAATGCGCTGATCGGTCAGATTCTGGAATCGGCTGAAAAAATTGAAAAAAAGAAAAACATCAGACTCAATATTTTTGGAATTGCAAATTCAAAAAAGATACTGCTGGATGAAAACGGAATCGGAAAAGATTGGAAAACAGGAATTAAAAAAGATGGAGAAAATTACACAATTGAAGACATCATCCGGTTTGCGGACGAACGTCATCTTGAAAATCTGATTGCGGTTGACAATACAGCTTCAAAAGCATTTACAAAAAATTATATCCGTTTGGTCGAAAACGGTTTTGATCTGATTTCATCCAACAAAATCGCAAACACGGTGGAATATGAATTTTACAAAAAACTCAGAGAAAGTCTGAAATCAAATCATAAGGAATATCTGTATGAAACCAATGTGGGCGCCGGTCTCCCGCTGATTGACACCATTAAACTGCTGCATCTTTCGGGTGAAAACATCACCAAAATCAGAGGTGTCTTTTCTGGCAGTCTGAGTTATATTTTCAACCGTTTTTCAAAGGATGAAGCTGCTTTCAGCGAGATTTTGGACGATGCCATTCGGCTTGGTTTAACTGAACCCGATCCGAGAGAGGATTTGTCCGGAAACGATGTCGGTCGGAAGCTTCTTGTGCTTGCCAGAGAACTGGATTTGAAAAATGAATGGGGTGAAATTAAGATTCAAAATCTGATTCCAAAAGAATTGCAGCAGATTTCGACCAAAGAATTTTTTGAAAAAAAGGAAGGTTTGGATTACTATTTCGGTCTGGTCAAAAAGAATCTTGAAGCCGGAACGGTATTGAGATATATCGGTGAACTTTCGGGTGATCTGCAGCAGGAGAAAGGGCTGCTTGAAACCCGTCTGGTTGAAGTTTCGTCTGACAGTGCGCTTGGTCAGCTGAAAGGTTCTGACAGTATTTTTGAAATTTATACCGAGAGTTACGGCGAACATCCGATTGTGATTCAGGGTGCGGGCGCGGGTGCCGGCGTAACGGCAAGGGGAGTCTTTGGAGACATTCTCAGACTGGCTGACCGATAATGGTTTAAAGTTTCTGAAAATGGTTTTTGATTTAACAGTTATGTAACAATAGAATCAGCAGAAAACCTTAACTTTGCACGATTATAATAAAAAACGAATTACAATCATGAAACAAATTTTTACATTTCTTTTCTTGAGTGCTTCAATGTTTTTGGGTGCTCAAAACATTTTGCAAAACGGAAGTTTTGAGAATTGGACAGATGGGAAACCTGATTTCTGGCTTGGTTCCAAAACCAATATCGCAAATTCAAATGTTCAGGAATCTTCTGACGCTTATGAAGGCTCAAAATCTGTAGCGCTGATCAATACAGGTTCAACTCACAAAAGATTTACCACCCAGGGTTATAATTTGTTGCAAAACACTTCTTACACGCTGACTTTCTATGTCAAAGGCGTAGGAGATGTTAGGAACGCATTTTATAACGGTAATGATGAGTCATCAGGTCAAGGGTATTCATCATATTCAGATTATACTGCTGCAACATCCAACTGGGAAAAAATCACTTATGTTTTTGAAACCGGAGAAGATGTAACCGGCGTTCAGATCATTATTTCTGTGAGAAATACAGGAGAAACCGGTGTGTTGATTGATGACGCAGTTTTGGTTGAAGGCGGAGAAATTGAAGTAACTGAAGTTGCTACCATTGCAGAACTGAGAGCAGGCGTTACAGGCGGTGCGATTTACAAACTGACCGGTGAAGCTTTGCTGACTTATAAAATTGCAAACAGACATCAGAAATATATTCAGGACAATACAGCAGGTATCCTGATTGATGATGTTGCAGGAAGACTGGGCGACGATTATGAAGTGGGTGACAAAATTAAAAACATCACCGGTTCATTGGTTGACTACAACGGTCTGCTTCAATTTGTGCCGACTGAGGCAGGTGAAACTGCGGTTTCTTCCGGAAACCCGGTAAACTATCAGCTGGTTTCATTGTCAGCTTATCTGGCAAACCCGACTGCTTATGAAAGCGAATATATTGCAATCAACGATGTGACCATTTCGGATACTGAAGGTGGTGACGGTACTTTCCAAAACGGTAAAGGATATCCTGTGACCGACGGAACTTATGATGTTGAGGCAAGAACTCAGATTTATGATATTCCGATCATCGGCCAGCCGATTCCTTCATCTTCAGTCGCTATCTTCGGATTTGGCGGAAGATTCAATGCGACCATTCAAGTATTTTTGACAGACGTTACCGATGCGATGGGTGTCTCCGATCTGACTGATTCAGATGTGGTGATGACAACCGTTTGGACCAATACTGCAAACTTTGTAACTGAAGGAAAAGCAGTAGTTGAAATCTTCAATATGAACGGTCAGCTGATTCAGAAAGCTGAAGGAAACAATGCGTTCCAACTGAATGTTAGCGGACTTGCAAAAGGAGTTTATGTGGTGAAAATTACTGCAGACGGCAAGACCACCATCAGAAAAGCGGTTAAGAAATAATCTTATCCTGAGATATAAAAAATCCCGCTCCATTTGGATGCGGGATTTTTTTTGGATTAATTTTTTCTCAGACTGTATTTTTTCTGCTTCGAATCATCCGATCGAGTGAATATTTTCCCGGCCCAAGCATAAACAGTGCAAACCAAACGGCAAGATAAATAAGCGGCAATTCTTTTGACCCAAAATCATCTGCTTTGTGGATTACAAAAACAATGTATGCCATATTGATCAAAAGCGGTATCAGCGCAATACGTGTAAACAGACCGATCACCACCATTGCAGCACAGATGAATTCTGCAAACATCACAATGATAAAGGTGGTTTTCATGCCCAAGCCCAAAAAATTGACAAACTCAATATCGCCGCCTGAAAGAACTTTTTGGAATTTAAACAGACCGTGACCGTACAGTACCGAGCTGGCTACGACCAGTCTTAAGATCAGACCGGCGAGGTCAACTCTTGATGCGGATGTGCCGGATGAAAATAAAAATTCTGATTTCATAAAAATAATTTTTAGTCAATAAAGATAAAAATTAATTTGAATCGGCTGTTTGACCTGCTTAATTCAAAAGAAAATATCCCGTTTAAGATATAAAAATTAAATACTTTCTAATGAATTGATTTACCGCGTTTTAAATAGTCAATCACTAATGCAGTGAATTATGCAGGTTAAAAAGGTGTTTCACCCCCATTCATTAGAGGTGATTTCCCCTTTTATTTTAGGGTGTTTATCCCCTTTTTTCAAAGCATGATATTTATCATGTCATAAATAATACCTCCGACTCCTTATATCAGATAATTTTGTTAAAATTATGCCAAACAAAAGTTAATCTCATGAGACTAAATAATACCAATGCCCTATTCATAAGT
>Ga0172382_10000789_pt1 | contig 58523 bp, 32 predicted proteins | sample Leawel138RmetaG_FD_122245 | JGI IMG/M metagenome (GOLD analysis project Ga0172382, IMG submission 122245) | Leachate microbial communities from a municipal landfill in Southern Ontario, Canada - Leachate well 138R metaG | ecosystem: Engineered > Solid waste > Landfill > Unclassified | place...
AGCCCAATTTACGGATCAGTATAGCAAAAAATTGGCTCTCATCACCAAGATAGAATTAATGCACTGCTTAGTTGAAAATAGGCGATGCCGCTTTATTCACAGCCTCTAAAAGCCAGGGGGTACGTGAAAAGCCAGGGGGTACGTGAAAAGCACAGGGGGTACAATGCAGCCGCTTCTTCCCCGTTAACCACCCTTGTCTCTCCTTTGTCTAAGCAAGGGTGAGACAAGGGTGGTACAAGTGAGGCTAATGGGCAAGCGCTGGTTGGCGCCTGTATCTTCCCTTCCTGCTTGCTTTCTCATTAGATGCGCTTGTGATGTGGTTGCGATACCCAGCAATCCGCTGGGAGAGGCAACGGCATCGCAACGGCATCTAATAGGGAAGGAGAGGGATGTTTCCGGATGCAACCCAAAAGGGCTGGGATGGGATAAAAATGAGGACGGCGAGGAATTTTTCCACTTGACACCAAAGCCCCACATAAAAAACTGGTATACTAAGTAAGAAATATCAGTTTATTATAAAGGAGTTTTCGATAATGAAACGCACATATCAACCCTCCAACCGTTCTCGCAAAAACACACACGGTTTTCGCAGCAGAATGGCTACGTACAACGGACGCAAGCTCTTGGCGCGCCGTCGTGCCAAAGGAAGAAAACAATTAAGCGTATGAAAAATGGCGCGCTTGATCACGCGGCACAGCGAGTATGTGATCCTTTACCCTCCGCACTTCTATGTTCGGTCGGATCATTTTGTAGCAGCGGTCCAATCTGCTGAAGGTGAGTTTGCGCTTGGTATCACGATTAGCAAGAAAATCGGCAATGCCTGCCGGCGCAACAAGCTCAAAAGGCGCATCAAAGCCTGGTTTCGTATGGCTGGTCCCGTATTGCCGCAGTGTTTTAAGCTCAACCTTATAGCACGTCCGGGCGCGGCAGAATTGTCATGGCATCAAATTTGCCTTCAACTGGATCAGTTGATTCACAAGCTCGCCAGTCATTGATACACCGTATCCTGCGGCTGCCCAATTATTTATTCATTGCGCTCATACGTTTTTATAAAATGGTGCTGTCCCCGATAATGCCGCCAACCTGCAGATTTTATCCCTCATGCAGCCAGTATGGGCTGGACGCATTTCGTAAATATAACATTTTCAAAGCGATGGGGCTGACCGTGTGGCGCATTTTGCGCTGTAACCCTTTTAACAAGGGTGGTTATGATCCCCTGCCTTAGACGAGGAAAACCTTGGAAAAAAGAACTCTAATTGCAATAATTCTAATGCTATTGCTCTATCTGGTATTCCAGCAATTTATCTGGAAACCCGCCCCCGCCGCACAACCATCTATTGAGCAACCCATGCAGGCACAGGCGGCTGATCCTGTGGCAGACAGCCTGGTTGCCAAAGTGGCAGCCGTGCCCGACAGCCTGTCAGAGACGGATATTCCCATCACGCAAGTTACGCTGCAAAATGAGGTGATGGAGGTGAGCTTTACCAATCAGGGTGGTAGCATCTCACAGATCAGGCTCAAGAAATTCAATCAGGATGATGGTGAGGCGGTACAGCTGGTGCCGGATGGCACGGTGATGGCAGGGCTCAGCGTTATCCATCCTGCGATGAAAACCGATCTTTATCACGTGGTATTTAACCATCGGATGAATGCGGATTCCAGCAGTGTGGATTTTTGGCTGGGAGACGAGGAAGCCCCTCTCCTCCTGCGCCGCTATACGCTGGATAAATCCTATGGCATCCAGATGCAGGTGAAGATTGATGGCATGGGGGCAGTGAACGGGCTATCGCTTGATTTTGGTGCGGGAATAGCCGATAGCGAAGCCTATACCAAGTATAAGGATCAGGATTACAAATTCATCTATTATGCCAATAACGAGCAGACCAAGATGGCTTTGGCAAAACTGCGCAAGAAAGGGGTGCAGGGACAATTCAACAGCTTCCGTTGGGCGGCGCTGCGCAGCAAGTATTTTGCCATTGTGCTCAACGAAAAGGAGCCGCGCCTCAATGTCACGATGGCGGCTTTTGCCAATCAGAATACTGGCAATCCCGCCCTGCAACTGGAGTTTAAGAGCCCCAGCGCAAGCGTGAATTGGGACGCAAGCTACCTCATCTATGCCGGGCCTGCAGATTATGACATCCTGGTAAATTATCAAGACCAAATGGAGAATGTGGCAGAGCGGGGACCGGGCTGGCTGCGCTGGCTTGCCAATCTCATCGCCTCCTTCCTCAAATTCCTGCATGGTTATATCCCCAATTATGGGCTGGTAATCATCATCTTTTCCATGCTGCTCTCGCTGATCTTGACCTCCGTCCAACAACCCCTCACTCGCAAAGGGATGGAGGCAAATATGAAGATGCAGAGCATCCAACCGGAGATGGATGCAATCCGCAAGCGCTATCCCAACGATACCAATCAGCAACGCATAGAGATGGCAAAGCTGCAGCAGGAACACGGCATCAATATGTTTGGCGGATGCATCACCTTTGTGCCGCTGCTCATCAATATGCCCATTCTCATCTCTCTTTACAATGTCTTACGCTACACTTTGGATATGCGCAACGCCAGCTTCATCCTGTGGTGGCAGGATCTCTCTTTGCCAGATAAATACTATGCGCTGCCCATCCTGATGGCACTCACGATGATAGTCCAAAGCCGATTTTTGAAGCCACCCACACCTGCTGATGGCAAGATGACGGATCAGCAGAAACAAGCGCAACAGATGGGGAAAACAATGAACTGGATCATGCCCGTGATGATGTTCTTTATCTTTAGGGGCCTGCCTGCCGGATTGGTGTTGTATTATACTGTGTACAGCATCTTTTCAGCATTCCAGCAATATCGTATGCAAAAGAAAATGCGCGCCAAAGACAACGAGATCGTTGCACAATAACTATTTAAGCACAGTAAATTAAGGATTTTTACATGAATAAACTGGAAAGAGAAGGAAGCAGCGTTGAAGCCGTAATCGCCGCTTTCCGCCGTGAATACAAGATCAAAGACTGGGAACTGAAATACGAAATTATCAAGAAGCCATCTGCTGGTTTCTTTGGGCTCTTTGCCCGCAAAACGGCTGTATTGAGTTTTGAACTGCCCGCCGTGCAAGACCGCGTGAGGCTGTTTCTGGGACAACTGTTGGATAAAATGGGCATCTCCTATGCCCAGATCAAGAGCAAGAGAGAAGGCAAAAACGTGCATCTGGACGTGATTGACTGCAAGGACCCGGGCTTCCTGATCGGGAAAAACGGATATATGCTGGAAAACATCCAGTTCCTGCTCAATCGCATCTTCGAAAACGACCGCCGCCTGGATGGCATCTATCTGGATACCGATGGCTATCGCGAAAAGCAGGATGCCCAATTCCTGCGCTCCTACAAGCCACAGATTGGCAATGTGGTGAGCAGCGGCAAAGCCCTCACCCTCAACCCCATGCCCGCCTCCGAGCGACGTGTGATCCACCGTTATGTGGCATCCCAAAAGGATTTGCGCACCCTCACCATCGGTGATGGAGACAAGAAGCGCATCGTGATCTTCCATGCCAAACAATCCGAAAAGGAAGTGCTGTCTCAGACTGGCGGAAGACCCGCCAGAAAGCCCCGCCCCTCCGGCAAACCCACGGATCAAAGAAGCAAGCCCGCAGAGCAAAGGGAACAAAGAGAGCAAAGAAGCAGACCCAGAGGCGGCAAACCGCCGGCTGCACCTGTGAATAAGCCCAGAGCTCAAAGCCGAAAAGGCGCTCCCAGTCCACAATCTCAAAGACCCAGACCCAGAAGACCAAAGAAAGAACAATGAAACTGCACAGAATCTTTGCCGGTGAATACTGGACGGATGGCGGCGCCATGATGGGCGTGCTGCCGTGGTCGATCTGGGGCAAAGAGCTGAATACAGATGAACGCCGGCGCCAAAAGCTGAACCTCAATCTGCTGTTGATTGCCAGTGGTGAACGGCTTATCCTCACCGATAGCGGCATAGGCAACCGTCTGTCTGAAAAGCAGATGCAGATCTACCGTCCCTCCCCCTTCAATATCCCTGCCGCCTTGGCGGAACTGGGCTACAAAACCGGGGATATCACCGATGTGATCCTCACCCACCTGCATTTTGACCATGCCGGAGGATTGGTGAGCGAGATCGAGGGCAAGGATGTGCTCACCTTCCCCAATGCCGCCCATTGGGTGCAAAAAACGGAGTGGGAGATGGCAAAAGAGCCTGATGGCTTGAACCGCGCGGCATATAGCTTCCAGCATCAATTGGCATTGGTGGAAGCCGAGGCAGATCTCAGGATTATCGACGGCACCCACCAGATTACAGATGAGGTGAGCGTGGAGAAATTGGGCGGACATAGCGTGGGACATCAAATAGTGATAATTGATTCAGCCATCGGATATTACATCTATGCTGGAGATATCATCCCCACCGTGTTCCACTCCTCCCCCGCCGTCACTTCCGCCTATGATGTGAACCGCAAAGAGAGCTATCACGCCAAGCGCTATATCCGGGATTTATTGGCAGCACGCAAGGGCTATCTCTTTTTGGATCATGATCTTAAGAAGTGGCAGATACCCTACGGCTGGGAAGAAGAATAGCTATCTGAATCTCTAACCTTAGCGCTCGGGCAGGTTAATCCCAGAGCCAATCGATACGGATCAGGTTGCCCGCATAAAGGGCTTCCCTGGGTGTATCCATCAGCTCTGCCAGGATATCCCACACGGAAGGTCCTGCCAAGGTTTTGGCAAGGTGCAATTCATTTTCCTGCATCTTTATAGACAGGATAATCTCATGGAGCCGATACTGTTTTTCGCGCTTGCTGATAGACCAATCATCCCTTTCCACAAATAGCTTGCAGGCATCGGAGGCGCTGGCTTTGAGGCTGGCGGGAAGCTGGAAGACAAGCCGTTCCCCGCTGGGGATGGGTCCCTTGCCCGATAGCTTTTGGGCGCTGTGGAAATGAAGGCCGGGGATGCGGCTGCTTTGGTAAACCTGCAGTATTTCCCCTTCTGGAAGTGGCTCATGAAGCGCCATATCAAAGTATTCGCTGCGGCTCTCTACGCCCAGCGGCAGAGGAGGCGAGAGGCTAACCCGCGGATGGGGGCTGAAACCCTGGGTAAACACCGTATCAAGAGGCATTTGCCCCACTATCCTAAAGAGCATCCTCATCCAATCCAGATGGGAGATAAAGCGCAGTGCATCCAGCTTGTGATAATCGATGCGATAGCGGTGGATAGGCGCATTATGTGGCCTCTGTGGCAAGGGGGCGTCTTCCTCCCGTTGGATTCCTGCTGTGCCAGTGGCAGAGGCATTGACGGTATAAAGCTGGTCGTCACACACTCCGCACGCGGAGCACATCTCCCGGCAATCAGGCGTGGAACCGCCCTGAAGCGCCTTGTCATATTCCTGGCGCAACCAATCTTCCGTCACCCCATAATCTATAAAGCTCCAAGGTAATACGCTATCCTCATCAATGGCAGCCGTCACTTGCTCCCAGCTAAGCCCCTGCTCGTGGATCGCCGCCTCCCACAAGGGAAAGGCAAAGTGCTCGTTCCATCCATCAAAGCGAGCTCCAGATTGCCACGCAGCATACAGCACCTTGGCTACCTTCCTGTCTCCCCGCGCCAACAGCATGTCCAACAGCGAATTCTCTATCACATGATAGCGGATTTTGATGTTGCGTTTGCGGGCAAAGGCACCCTTGATATGCTGGGCACGCCTCAAGAGAAGGGCAGGCTCGGCAAAGGCACAGCGCTGGAAAGGCGTGACGGGCTTGGGTACAAAAGGCGAGAGCGTCACATTGACCTGCATCCGCCTCTGCCCCAGAGCATCGATTTGATTGATCAGATCGATGATGGCATCTATATCTTCGTCTGTTTCCGTGGGCAGTCCCAGCATGAAATACAGCTTTATCTTGTTCCAGCCCAAGTCTTTGGCAATCTGCACCCCGCGCAGTATCTCCTCCAGGCTCAGGTTCTTATTGATCACATCCCGCAGACGTTGGGAACCAGCCTCCGGGGCAATGGTCAGCCCTTCCCGTCCCAATTCCCCCATCAACCGCACCAATTCCGGCTGCAGGCTATCCACCCGCAACGAAGGAAGCGAAACATGGGTGCGCCGTGCATCCAGCTTTTCCCACAAGAGAGTCAATAGTTCCTGGATGCAGGTGTAATCACTGGAGGATAGCGACATCAGCCCCACCTCGTCCCAACCGCTCTTTTGCACTTCATCCAACAGCTTTGACAGGATATCCTGCGGGTTGCGCTCCCGCACAGGACGATAGATGAAGCCCGCCTGACAAAAGCGGCACCCGCGCGAGCATCCCCTCATAATCTCCGCCACATAGCGGTTGTGGGTGGCAAGCTGCCAGGAGAGAAGCTGCGGTTGATGCAGCTTTTCACCGGTGGGGAAGGCATTGTATTTACGGGCTTTTATCCTGAAGGAAGGGTCACGGGCGATGATGGGATCATGGATGCGGGGCACATAGCAGCCGGAAACCTCAGCGATGCGCGCCAGCCGCTCTGAGCGGGAGGAGGTCCGGCTGATGATGGCGGCTATTTCCTCTATAGCCTCTTCCGCTTCGCCAATAAAGAATACATCCACCACCTCGCTCAATGGCAAGGGGTTAGACGCGCAGGGTCCACCTGCCAATACTATTGGGTGATGCTCCTCTCTTTGGGTTGCCAATACAGGGATTTGGGATACCGAGATCAGCTCCAACACACTGCTATAGGTTATTTCGCTTTGCAGGGTGATGCCCAAAACGTCAAAATCCTTCACTGCCAGCCCGCTTTCCAAGCCAAACAGCGGAATCCCCTCTTTATAAAGTATGTCCAAAAGGTCTGTCCAAGGCAGATACACTCTGTCTGCCATGGCGTCATCCCGCTGATTGATAATGCTATACAGAATCTTTAACCCCAGATGGGAGACTCCCAATTCATACACATCAGGGAAGGCGAGGCAAAACTTTGCCGGATACCTGCGTGGGTCTTTGTTGGCGGCGTTGATTTCCTTGCCGATGTAGCGGGAGGGCTTTTGCACCAGCGGCAAAAACTGTTGAATGTCAACGAATTGCATGGCTATCTTACAGGGAGCGGATGCCGATATTCACCTGATGTTTGCCCGCCCAATCCAAAAGGCTCTGACAGGAGGGATGCTCCACAAGGTGCAGGCTGCCATCCTCCCGGGTGCTGGCTGGCTGGGCAGGTTTGAGATTATCCAGGGTCTTCTCATAGCGGCATTGCTGCAGGAAAAATCTGTCTCCCGGCTTCAGCAAGATACGCACCTGGTCTATATCCTCCCACGTGAGCAGGGTCTCAAAGAAGGTGGTGCGAAACTCATATTCACTGCCGCTTTGGCGCAGGATTTCCATGCTTTCCTGGATGTTTTGCCTGTCAATCTCGCTGCGGCACAGGAGCGGATACAGATGCAGGGGTCCTTTCAGATCCATCGCCCAATAATCCACCAAGTTCAACTGGGATAGTTGCCTCAAGACCTTGGGATTGCTGCCGTTTGTATCCAATTTGATGAGGTAACCCAGCTTGCGGACCTGCTGCAGAAAATCCACCAATCCCCTTTGCAGGGTGGGCTCTCCCCCGGTGATGCACACTGCGCCCAATTTCCCCTTTCTGCCTTTCAAAAATTCCAGCACCTCCGCCACGGGTATCTGCGTGCCATAACGCTGGGGATCAACCAGTTCCGGGTTGTGGCAATAGGGACACCGGAAGTTGCAGCCCTGGGTGAAGACGATTGCCGCCAGATGCCCCGGATAATCCAGAAGGGAAAACCGTTGAAAGCCGCCAATAATCATGATTCTTGGCTGAGGGGCTGCGGATCGTGGGGCTCGCTGTGTTTGATGGTATCAAAGGTGGTGCGCATGCCAAACTCAGCCTTTTTGCCTTCGTTCCATTGAGAAACGGGGCGCAGATAGCCCACGATGCGGGAGAAGACCTCCGTGGTTTTATGACATTGCGGGCATTCGGGCTGCTCTCCATCCAGATAGCCATGTTGGGGGCAAATACTGAATGTGGGCGAAAAAGTGAAATAGGGCAAGCGGTAGTGGGAACAGATGGTATTCACCAGCTTGCGCACGCTTTGGGCATGCTCCACCCTCTCTCCGCCAAAGATATGCAACACCGTGCCTCCCGTGTATTTGGTCTGCAATTCATCCTGCAAATCCAACACTTCAAACACATCATCCGAATAATTCACCGGCAGCTGGGTGCTATTGGTGTAAAAGGGTGTTTCGCCGTCACAATTTGCGCTGCGGATGCCGGGATATGCCTTGGCATCGATGATGGCGAGGCGATAGCTGGTGCCTTCCGCGGGAGTGGCTTCCAGATTGTAATTATTCCCCGTCTCCTCCTGCATTTCGATGAGGCGGTCACGCAGGAAATCCAACACCTTCAGGGCAAAGCTGCGCCCCTTTTCCGTGCCGATATTCACGCCCAAAAAGTTCTCACAAGCCTCGTTCATGCCGATGATGCCGATGGTGGAAAAGTGGTTTTTCCAATACTGACCAAAGCGTTCGCGGATGCTTTTCAGATAGAATTTTGTATAAGGGTACAGCCCGCCATTGGTATATGTTTCCAATATCTTACGCTTGATTTCCAGGCTGTTTTTGGCGATGTTCAACAGCTTTTCCAGCCTCTCCAAAAACTCCTCTTCACTACGCGAGAGAAAACCGATGCGGGGCAGATTGAGCGTAACCACACCGATGGAGCCGGTGAGCGGATTGGCACCAAAAAGCCCTCCCCCGCGTGCCTCCAATTTGCGCGTATCCAGGCGCAGCCGGCAACACATCGAGCGGGCATCGTTGGGGTCCAAATCCGAATTCACAAAATTGGAAAAATAGGGAATGCCATACTTGGCGGTGGCTTGCCACAGATAGCTGAGCTTGGGATCATCCCAGTCAAAATCCTTCGTAATATTATAGGTGGGAATGGGAAAGGTAAATACCCTGCCCTTGGCATCGCCCTCGATCATCACTTCCAAAAAAGCCCTGTTCAGCATATCCATCTGGGTCTCAAACTCTTTGTAGGTCTTATCCCGCGGCATTCCGCCGATGATCACCGGCTGATCTTTGTAAATATCCGGCGCCTCCAAATCCATGGTGATATTGGTGAAAGGCGTCTGAAAGCCTACGCGCGTGGGCACGTTGATATTGAAGACAAACTCCTGCAGAGCCTGCTTCACCTCTTCATAATCCAGCTTGTCATAATAGATAAAGGGCGCCAACAGCGTATCAAAACTGGAAAAAGCCTGCGCTCCCGCAGCCTCTCCCTGAAGAGTGTAAAAGAAATTGACAATCTGACCCAAGGCACTGCGGAAATGGCGTGCAGGAGCGCTCTCCACCTTGCCCTCAGCTCCACGGAACCCCGTGAGCAAAAGGTCCATCAAATCCCAGCCCACACAATATACGGAAAGCTGTCCCAAATCGTGAATATGCAGGTCTCCCTCGCTGTGCGCAGCCCTGATTTCCGGAGGGTATATCTTGTTCAGCCAGTAGGTTTTGCTCACCTCGGCAGCGATATAGTTATTCAAACCCTGCAGGGAATATGCCATGTTGGAATTCTCATTTACCTGCCAATCCAGCTTTTCCAGATATTGATCGATCAGCTTTACGCCAGCCGTGGAAACTAACTCCCGGATGCGGGCGTGTTGATCCCGATAGATTATATATGCCTTGGCGGATTGCTTGTAAGGGGATGCCAACAGCACTTCCTCCACAATATCCTGAATGCGCTCCACTTCAGGGATATCAGTACTAATCACCTGAATGGCAAGGTTCAAAACTCTCAGCGTCAGTTTTTCCGCAATTTCTTCTCCAAATTCACCGGTAGCCTCCCCGGCTTTTTGGATCGCTCTCACAATTTTACTCTTGTCAAAAGCCACGATATTACCGCTACGCTTTCTTATCATCGAAAACATCATCTATCCTCACACAAAATATATATCATTTACTTGTTGATATTCAACACTTTACACGCTTATGCCCCCTGATGGCAAACTGGGCATGAGCTTCCTTACTTACACTGATTTATAATCTTACCGTTTCTGTCAATACTTATTCGACCCTATCACACCTTTGGCTTGAGGAAACTACTCCACATCCGCTGTAGATGGCACAGGGATGGACAGTTACCCTGCACTTCTTTTTTTACATCTCCCCTGTCACCTGTCCCCTGATCACTGGGCATTAGCCTCCCTTGTACCACCCTTGTCTCACCCTTGTCGAGACAAGGGTGAGACAAGGGTGGTTAATAGGGGAGGGGTGTCGCTGTGCGAGCGGTAACACTGGCTTTCAGCAGGTAGTTCCACCGGTTTTAACCGGTTGTTAAAGAAGGATTTACAGTATTTGGGAGTCAGGGAATAGGTGGGCTGTGAAGGTAGCTCGCTTTGCTCGCTGGATTGTTTGATAAAAGCCGACTAAAGTCTGCAATCCATCCGGCTAATGCCATTGTTCTCAAGTGGTTACAATCTTTATTTGTGTTCTTTTTATTATAATAATTTGTGTGTTTCGTGTACTTTTGTGCTTTTTATGGTTATCTATAGACAAGCCCAAAATACTTTCTCTGGTGAGATTCTTCAGGGAGCTCGCGGCGCGAGCGGATTAAACTAACCATGAAGCGCTGAATACCGGTTTGTTGCCCTGCTGCAACTATTTTATGGCAGGGGCAGGACACATTGGCAGGAGGCAAACATTATGGTGGTGTGCCGCCTGGGAAAAGGTTATATTATATTTAATGTCGGCATCCCCAAAAGGGAAAATACAACCGGCTGGAGGTACATAATGAGAAAACGAAGAGGAATCATCTGGGGAGTGATAGGCGGATTTACCGTATTGGTGGGCACGCAAGTATTTCGCGGCATCCGCATCATCAAAAAGATGAAAAGCTTAAAACAAGGATTGTCAGAATTTTTGACTGAGGTTTATGGATTGGAGCCCCAGCTTTCCGTGAATGTAGCCGTCAATATCAGGACCAAGATTTCCATCAAAGTGCGCTATCCTGAAGAGCTTTTGGCAAACAGCCCCGATCTGGAAGCCGATATCTATGGCTATATCGAGGAAAACTTTTTGGAACTGGCAAAGTATGAAACCGTAATCACCCTCTTGCCGCTTGAGGAAGAAGAAGAGGAAATTGAAGAAGAATTCGAAGAAGAAGACGAATAAGGAGTGTGACAAGCGGAATGGACATCAAGTTTTGGAGCTGGAATGTAAATGGATTGAGAGCCGTTTTGAACAAGGGTTTTTTGGAGTATATCCAGAGCGAAACCCCCGATATTCTGGGTTTGCAAGAGACCAAACTGCAGGAGCATCAGATCCCCCCGGAGCTGGACGAGCTGAGCGGATACAGGCGCTTTTGGTCTCATGCCCAGCGCAAGGGATATTCGGGAACCCTGGTGATGAGCGCATTTGAGCCCTTGAACGTGGAATATGCCATCGGTGTGGAAGAGTTCGACACCGAGGGGCGCATCGTGATCATGGAATACGAACAATTCTTCTTTTTCAATATCTACTTCCCCAACGGTCAGATGAACGACGAACGCCTGGATTATAAGCTGCGGTTTTACGAGCGGATGTTGGAGATAATGGAAGAAAAGCGCAAAACCGGCAAGATGGTGATCGTGGCAGGGGATTATAATACCGCCCACCATCCCATCGATCTGGCGCGTCCCAAAGCAAACGAAAAAACCTCAGGCTTTTTGCGCATTGAACGTGATTGGCTGGATAAAATAGTAAAATATGGCTGGGTGGATACCTTCCGTCATTTCCATCCGGAGCCAGACCGCTATTCGTGGTGGAGCTACCGCGCCGGCGCCCGGATGAAAAACGTGGGCTGGAGGATTGATTATTTCTTTGTCAATTCCGAACACCTGGCATGGGTGAAATCAGCCGATATCCGGGACGACGTGATGGGCAGTGATCATTGCCCGGTTACGATCACCATCACCTTACCGTGAAAGAGTAATCGCTCTCGTAAAACCCATTACCCCAGCCGAATGCCAGTTTGTATCTGCCCTTGCCATAACTGAAGGGAAGTTTTACCTTCAACCTGGAGCCCCGGTCCCAAGTGACTGTTAAAGGCAAGACACCTTCCATATAATGCCTGTTGCCAATGGGCACTTTAGTTTTGGGGTTGGGCAAGACGAGGAATGCCTCCAAGCTATTGGCATTTTGCCAATTGAGGTATTCAAACATCAACTCGTAGGAATAGTTTTGCTTAAAATATGAGGGCAGTTTGCTGCACAACTTTACCACCGGACAGCAGAAGTTTTGCACGACATAAAGCTTGTCCCCTGTCAGCGCAACCGCCAGCCCCAGATGAGTGTATTCTCCACTCAGGATATTAGCCCTGTGCCCCGGGGAATTCATCCAACCCCTCACTATTTTGGCAGCGCTGAATACGCGCTCGCTATTCTCAAAATATGCCAAATTTTCACCGATCGTTAACACCGTCAATTCTTTGTAATATTTCTTTTGCCTTCCCCCCACAGTCATGCCTTCCCTGTCTTCATGCCGAAAGTAATTGTAGCGTGCCATATCTTCGCCATGGCGCCTTGCCAAAGCTGCCAAACCATCTTCTTTTATAAGGGGTTGCAATCCGTGTTTGGCACGCTCCTGATTGGTGAGCTCGAAAACCTGATTTTCAAATTGAGACTTGGTGACCGTCTTCGCTGCGGCGAAGCTGAATGCCAATAAGATGATCAGTATCAGCGAGGCAGATCTGGTCATCCATGCCTCTCTAATAGCGATATTGCAATTTGACCCCGCTGGAGGTGAAGCGCAGCTGCAGGTCTTTTTGCTGAGTCTCAAAATCCGCCAGATGTGCATCCACAAAGGCATCCACCATGGACAAGGCGGCGGTGATGCCGATCCACCAGATGTCGTTATTCAGCCTCTTGCGATATTCCTCTTCCTGTGACTTGTGCCAGGGAGATTGGTCGGAAACATACAGATCGTGATAGCGTGACTTTTGATGGTTGTTGTGAATGGCACTGCCGATTAGCCAGCCTTGCACCCCCATCACCACTCCTGCTTTGATCCACTCGCGGTTATAAAGCTGCCCCCCTCCGGGAACTGCCGCAGAATACAGCATTGCCCGCGTTGGCTGGGATATCACCTGGGCAAATGCTTGCCCTGCCAACAGCCAAAATAGCAGGATAAAAACAATCAGAAAAGTAGCTTTTTGAGACATGAGATACAGGTTTGCAAAGCGCAGGTGATTGTCAATGAAAATATAATTGCCAGCCTTGATTAAGTTTCGGTAAGATTAGTTTTAAGGTTTGAGAAGACCAGCTACAGATGAAGCAAGACTTGCAATGATATAATATGAAGTGTCCAGCTTGCGGATAGCTTGGGAGACAGTGGAGGTTGTGGCTGCCGTGCTGATAGAAGGCTGTAACCATCTGGTAACACAGGCTTTAGCCGGTGGTCCAGCGTCCCTCGTATCTCCTGGGCTTCAGCCGGGAGTTCCACCGGTTTTAACCGGTTGTTAAAGAATAGCTTACAGCATTTATAGATCAGGTTCCAGGGGTCAGGGAATAGGGGGCCTCAAGGTAGCTCGCTGTGTTCGCTGGATAGTGTAATAAAAGCCTGCTAAAGCCAATGTTACCATAGGTTTATGTCCATTGTTTGTGTCAGGGGGATTGGGGGGAGCTGTAAAGATCGTGATAATGGGATTTTTGATGTATGAGCCACAGCTTTATATGCGGCACCCGCTGGTCTGTGAAAAATATATTTGCGGGGTTTACTTCCTTTTCACAGCTCACTTTCACCTTTTCACTTGACAATCCCAGCCTCTCTAAAAAACTTACTTTTCTGAAAATATAAAGAGTTGGAGCATAGATGTCTGCCTTGGAAAGATGCTTGGAAAAGCTACATAAGCATATCATGGACAGTGGTTTATTTGCCATTGGTGACAAGCTGCTTTTGGCTGTGTCCGGTGGATCGGATTCAGTGGCGCTTTTGTGCTTGCTGGCACGTTTGCGATCCCACTTTCCCATCACCCTGCTCTGCTGCCACGTAAATCATGGATTGCGTGGAGCAGCCAGCGATGCCGATGAAGAGCTGGTGAGGGATTTGTGTCTGCGTTTAAACGTTCCCGTGATCGTGCGCAAGGTAAAGATAAAGCCGGGTGCCGACCTGGAAAACCGCGCCCGTAACGAGCGCTTTGGTGCATTGTTCCAGCTTCTGAAGATGTATCGTTTTGATTATATCCTCCTGGGTCACCAGCGTGATGACCAGGCTGAAACCGTGTTGATGAACATGTTGCGCGGCTGTGGCATCGGCGGCCTGGCTGGCATCAAAGCCGATCAGGGCAAGGTGTTGCATCCGCTCTTGGATTTTGGCAGGGAGGAATTGCGGGAGATGCTCAAAGATGAGGGCGTGCTGTGGAATGAGGATGCCACCAATATGGATACCGGTTTTCGCCGCAACCTCATCAGGCTGGAGCTGATACCCTATCTGCAACAGAATTATAGTGCGGACCTTGTGCACAAATTGCAGCGTCAGAGCGGCATCCTGGCTGATGCGGATGAATACTTCGTGCTGCAGGCACAGGCTTTGTACAAAAAACTTGCCAACAAGGCGGAGACAGACAGCGTGAGCTTTGAGATACCCGCCCTGCAAAAGCTTTCGCGCATCGAGCTTTACTATCTCTTCAAGCAGGCATATCAGAGCGTGAGCGGAGCCTTTCAGGATTTCTTTTACCACAGCTTTGATGGCGTGTTGCAACTGATGGAAGGCGATGGCAGCGCCAGCCTGGACCTGCAAAACAATGTGATTGCCCTGCGTGAGTACAACGTCCTCAGCTTTCAGGATGGAGACCAGCCGCCTTGTGATTGGGAGCCCGTGAGCGTGGAGGAAGACCGTTCCCGCGTGGTGTATGGCAATTACAGATTCATTTTCAAGCATATCAGGATTTTGCCACGGGTTACCATGTATGACCCCAACCGGGTGGTTCTGAATAGCGAGAATATCCAGTGGCCGCTGCAGATACGGATGCGTGAACCGGGGGATAGATTCATCCCCGCCGGCATGACGCAAACCAAGAAACTAAAAGACTTTTTTATAGATATAAAAGTGCCCAAGCGCCTCAGAGACCAGGTTCCCATCCTGTGTGACGGGGAAAAGATCCTGTGGGTGGTGGGGCACCGCGTGGATGCGCGCGTATTGGCAAGTGAAGACAGTGCAAAACTCTTACAAATCGTGGTGGAACCCACAAACGTGAAACCCAAGAGGCCGGCAAGCCGCATCAAACAACAGGGAGGAACAGATGAATCAGATGAATTTGGATATTTCGGCAGTCCTTTTTGACGAGCATAAAATCCAGGCACGCCTGCGTGAGATTGGCTCGCAGATATCCAGTGATTATGCAGGAAAGGTGCCGGTTTTAATTGGCATCCTCAAAGGCGGTTTTATCTTTATGGCAGACCTCGTTCGTGCCATTGATATCTATGTGGAGATGGATTTTATGGCGGTTTCCAGCTATGGAACAGGAACCACCAGCACGGGTGCGGTCAAGATTCGCAAAGATATCGATATCAATGTGGAAGGACGCGATGTGATCATCGTGGAAGATATCGTGGATAGCGGCCTTTCTTTGCAATATATCAAAGATTATGTGTGGAAACACAAGCCTGCCAGCGTGCGGGTGTGTGTACTTTTGGATAAACCCACCGCCCACAAGCTGGAAATTGAATTTGAATACGTCGGATTTGAAGTGGGCAATGAATTCGTGGTGGGATACGGTTTGGATTATGGGGAGCTTTATCGCAATCTGCCATATATTGGCATCCTCAAAGAAGAGATGTATTCATGAAACAAGTGATTATAACCCTGCTGGGCATCCTCCTGATGGGTGGTTTATTTGCCCAGCCAGATAGCGTCCAAACCGTTGCCCAGCCGGAAAGCACCGCTGTGAAGACAGTCGCTCCGGCAGCCGCGGAGAGCTTGGACGCAAACCTGCCCGATCAAGTGCAGCAGGTGTTCACCGAATTTGGCATCCTGATGCGCTGGTTTATCATCGCCATCATTGTGATCAGCATATTTAGCCTGATCCGCATTATGATGGTGAAAAGAAGGATCAGAAATCTGCCCAAAGATACCCCTGATGAGCATCCCAGCTTCAAACAAGACGGCAAAGACAGACCTCCGCATCCCCAGATGCCTCTGCCTGCGCAAAAGCGATCGCCCTTTTCGCTGGGATTTATCATCCTCATCCTCATCATCGTCTTCGTCTTCTACAATACATGGAATAGTACCAGGCAAAAGATAGAAAAGCGCAGCTATTCCGAATTTATCCAACAGATGGAATCCAACCAGGTTAAAACTGCGGAATTCACCGAGCGCGATATCTTTTATACTGACCAAAACAAGGTGCGCTATCACACGATGATGCCCTTCCCCAACCCCATGTTGGTGGAAGAGCTGGTGGAGCGGGGGGTGAAGGTGACCACCATTCCTCCTGCGCGCTGGGGCAAGGTGTTGGAATTCCTATTCCCCTTGATACTGATAATGGCATTTTGGTTTTTCTTTATGCGCAGGATGAGCGGCCAGAATAACAAGGCGTTCAGCTTTGGCAAGAGCAAGGCGCGCCTGCATGAAGCCAGCAAAAGCAGCATCACCTTCAAAGATGTGGCTGGCGTGGACGAGGCGAAAGAGGAACTGGAAGAGATCGTGGAATTCCTCAAAGACCCCAAGAAGTTCCAACGCTTGGGCGGACGCATCCCCCGCGGAGTACTCTTAGTGGGACGTCCCGGAACGGGTAAAACCCTCCTGGCAAAAGCCGTCTCCGGCGAGGCAGGCGTTCCCTTCTTCAGCATCAGTGGCTCAGACTTTGTGGAGATGTTTGTGGGCGTGGGCGCCGCCAGAGTGCGAGACCTCTTTGAGCAAGCCAAAAAGAACAGCCCCTGCATCACTTTCATCGACGAAATAGATGCCGTGGGACGTCATCGTGGCACCGGTTTGGGCGGCGGGCATGACGAACGGGAGCAGACCCTGAACCAGCTCCTGGTGGAGATGGATGGCTTTGAACCCAACGAAGCGGTGATCATCATTGCCGCCACCAACAGACCGGATATCCTGGATCCTGCGCTCCTGCGCCCGGGAAGGTTCGACCGCCAAGTGACGGTAGATCTGCCTGATATCAAAGGACGCACGGAAATCCTCAAGGTCCACAGCGTCAAGGTGCCTTTGGCGGATGACGTGAATCTGGAGCTCATCGCCCGGGGCACGCCCGGCTTTAGCGGCGCTGATCTGGCAAATATCGTGAATGAAGCCGCCCTGATAGCCGCCAGAACCAACAAGAAAGCCATTGGCATGCAAGATTTTGAAGAAGCCAAAGATAAACTGATCTTGGGCAAGGAAAAGCGCAGCCGCGTGATTCCCGAAGACGATAAACGCCTCACCAGCTATCACGAAATCGGACACGTATTGGCAAGCGTATTTCAGGATAAAACCGAGCCTGTACATAAGGTTTCCATCATCCCGCGTGGATTTGCCGCAGGCGCCACCCACTTCTTGCAAACGGATAAGACAGGCTATTCCAGAGGCTATCTGGAGCAGCTGATGGTGGAGCTCTTGGGTGGACGTGCCGCCGAGGAAATAGTCTTTGGTGAGCTTACCACAGGAGCCGGCAACGACCTGGAACGGGTGACCGACATCGCCAAAAAGATGGTCTGCACCTGGGGCATGAGCGAGCGCGTGGGGCCCATGACCGTGGGCAAAGACCAGGGAGAGGTATTCCTGGGACGCGAGCTGGTTTCCAAGGATATTTATAGCAATGAAACGGCGCAAATGGTGGATGAGGAGATCCGCAGCTTTATTTCCGCCGCCCATCAGCGTGCCTTGGATATCATGACCCAGCATCGCGAGCTGTTGGATATCATGGCAAATGCCCTCTTTGAGGCAGAAACCTTGGGCACGGATGAGATCTTTGAGCTGATCTTGGCACATGTGGATGAAGAGCGCAAGCCTCTCATCGAAACCAAATATGCCAAGGCCCGGGAAATGCGCTTTGAACACAGCAGCCAGGATACTGAGCCCGAGGAAGAGCCGCAAGAGGAGACAGACGAATGACCACGTGGCACTCCACTACAATCGTGGGCATCCATCGGGATGGCAGCACCGCGCTGTGTGGAGACGGTCAGGTCTCCATGGGCGATGCCATCGTGAAGGGCAATGCCGTCAAGATCAGACGCATCTTTGATGACAAGGTGATCATCGGTTTTGCCGGTGCCACGGCGGATGCCTTTACCCTCTTTGAAAAGTTTGAAGAAAAGCTGAAAGCCACCAAAGGTGCGCTGCGCAAAGCCGCCGTGGAGCTTGCCAAAGAATGGCGCACAGACCGCTATCTGCGCAGGCTGGAAGCCATGCTGATAGCCGGAGACGCCTCGGGCATCCTGGTGATCAGCGGTGCCGGAGACGTCTTGGAACCGGATGATGGCATTGCCGCCATTGGCTCCGGTGGAAACTATGCCCTGGCTGCCGCACGCGCCTTGGCAAAACACAGCAAACTAAATAACCGGCAATTGGTGATGGAATCCATCGGCATTGCCGCTGATATCTGCGTATATACAAATGCAAACATGATCGTGGAAGAAATATGAGCAACCTGTATGAAGGCCTCACACCCAAGGAAGTGGTGGAGGAACTGGATAAATATATAGTGGGACAAGACGCAGCCAAGCGCAGCGTTGCCATCGCCTTACGCAACCGATGGCGACGCCAGCAGACGCCTGCCGAGCTGCAGGAAGAGATTGTGCCCAACAATATCATCATGATAGGCCCCACCGGCGTGGGCAAGACAGAGATAGCGCGCCGCCTTTCCCGCCTGGTGGATGCTCCTTTCATCAAAGTGGAAGCCTCCAAATTTACCGAGGTGGGCTATGTGGGCAGAGATGTGGAATCCATGGTGCGAGAGCTGATGGGCAACGCCGTCAATCAAATCCGCACCCAGATGATGGAAGACGTCCAGCTTCAGGCAGAGGAGATTGCCCGGGAAAAGCTCCTGGATATCCTGCTGCCAAACACTCAAAAGAACAAAAAAGACGTGGACCCCGAAAAGAAAGAGAGGCTGGAGCGCAGCCGTTCCAAGATGATGAAGCAATTGATTAACGGGGATTTGGACGAGCGGGAGGTGGAATTCAGGGGCGAAGACATCCCCACCGCCGCCACCTTCGAATTCTTCGCACCTCCGGGCTTGGATATGGCAGAGTTTGATATCGGCGAAATGCTGGGCAACCTGCTGCCCGGTCCCGGCAAAAAGAAGCGCATGAAGATGAAGGTGCACGAGGCAATGAGCCACTTTATAGACCAGGAATCCAACCGCATGGTGAGCAAGGAAAAGGTGGTGGAAATGGCGCGGGATGCCGTGGAAAATGACGGCATCATCTTCATCGACGAGATAGACAAGATAGCTTCCGTCCCCAGCCAAGGACACGTGGATGTCTCCCGCAGTGGCGTGCAAAGAGACCTCCTCCCCATCGTGGAAGGCTCTGTGGTGCCCACCAAATATGGCGCCGTGGATACCAGCCACATCCTCTTCATCGCTGCCGGCGCTTTCCATATCAGCAAGCCCAGCGATCTCATCCCGGAAATGCAGGGACGCTTTCCCATCCGTGTGGAGCTGCAAAGCCTCACCCAGGCAGATTTTGAGCGTATCCTGGTGGAACCGGAAAACGCTCTTACCAAACAGTATCAAGCCCTTTTTGCCGCAGATAATTGCAAGCTGAGATTCCAGCGTACCGCCGTGGCAGAGATAGCCAGATATGCGGCTTTGGCAAATGAAAAGATGGAAGACATCGGCGCCCGCAGGCTACACACCATCATGAATACCCTTTTGGATGAATATCTCTTTGAGATGCCCAGCCCCCAGCTTTCCACCCTCACCGTCACCGCCAAACTGGTGAATGAAAAGCTCTCCCGCGTGATAGAGAGCGAAGACCTGGCGAGGTTTATCCTCTAAATGAAAACGTCCTCCCCAGCCCTTGCCCCCATTACCAGCTTCGTCCATCTGGGCACCGGAAGCCCGGATTATCAGAGCATCCTGCACGCCCATGATGGCTTCCAGCTGGGTGATAAATGGCTGCGTACACGCAATATCGTGCGCTGTGAACAGGTGCATGGCAATCACATCCATCTTTGCGGTCCTGACGATAGTGGCGCAGGATTTGGCTCCAAGCCCCCCATTCCCCTGGCAGATGGCATCATCACCTCCATTCCAGGACAATACCTCCTCATCAGAACTGCAGATTGCGCCCCCATCTTATTCACAGACATTCACCACCGGGCTGTGGCTGCCGTCCATAGCGGCAGGGAAGGCACCCGCAAAAACATCGTTAGCAACGCCGTGCAGCTTCTCACACAACACTTTGCCATCCAACCCCAGGAATTGCACTGCTATATCGGCGCCTGCGTGTGTGCCCGGCATTATGAGGTGAGCACCGCCATTTACGATGAATTTGTGGCAGATATGCGCGCCATGGGCATCACTCCCGCATACAAGGGAGAGCGCCTTCTGGACCTGCGTAATTGTATCTTCCAACAGCTCCTGGCTTGCGGCATCCCCTTCCGCAATATAGATCAGGATCACAATTGCACCTTTGACAGCGAGGGCTACTTCTCTTATCGCCAAGATGGCACATCCAACCGTCAGATAAATATCGTGGGATTAGAATATGAGTAAAATCTTCACAAACCCTGCCCAAAACGTGACCCTCACCATTAGCGAAGACAAGCTTTCCGCATGGCTCACCGTCCACAAAAGTGGGCGCTTGATTGATGAACAAGACATTCTGGCTCTGATAGATGAAGCCGGCATCAAGTTTGGCTTTGAAGACGCCTTGCGCTATATCCGCACAAACAACCTGCAAAAAGAATTTGACCAGCCCTTCCCCATCGCCATGTGCAAAGCCGGCACAGAGACGCCCACTCCGCGTTATTACTTCGATATGGCAGCTGCCAGGCGCTTTGATCCCATCATCGAAGCCGCCGATGTGGCACACCTTACCTGCGTGGAAGAAGGCACCGTTTTGGCAGACCTCAGCGAGAGCATCTTTGCCACCCAAAGCAGCATCTACAATGTATTGGGAGAAATGATAGTCACCGGTGAAGAGCAAGCCGAATATGCCCAGCGCATCGTGGGGAAAAACGTGGAATACATAGCCGAAAAAGGCAGATTCATCAGTACCTGTGCCGGCTATATTGGCATGGATGAAGATGGTAAGATAAATGTCTACAACACGCTGATCATCAATGGAGATGTGGTGGGAATTCCAGATTTGCGCACACCCGTGGATCTGCTGATCCAAGGAGGCATACAGCGCAGTTTTCTTGCCGTGCAAGGCAATATCAAGGTGGAGGGAGACGTTCAATTTAGCGGCATCAATTGTGGAGGTGACCTTTCCGTTGGCGGCTCAATTGTCTTCTGCCGACCAAATGGTCTGGAGGTATTGGGGGATCTCAGTTGTGGGATCATTCGTCATTCCAAAATCCTGATCAAAGGCAACCTGAGTTGTGGTCATATTCAAGGATCGGAAGTGGTGGGCGAAAAAGGAGTGTATCTCAAGGACAAGGCTGGTGTCATCCACAGCTCCATCCAAAGTGCCCAACGCATCGAAGCAGATTTCGTGGGCGGAGCCGAACCGGGGAGCGAGGTGAATCTGGAAATCACCATCAGCCCTTTTCTGAAATCTCTTTTGCTGCAGCTTACCAGAGAATTGGTGAATGCCAAGCAGAATGCCAGCCTGGAAAAGATTAATGACCTATCCGCTCGCATCGGTGCCATAGAAAAAGAGCTGGATAACGAATTGAACAGCTTTTTGAACAGGGAAATTCAAGAGCCAGCCGGGGTGAAAATCTTAAACGACGTACATCCCGTTGTCCATATTCAAATCCATAAACACGAATATCAGATCCGGAAACACCAAACCGGACTCTCAATAGATGAAAAAAACTGAAACTTATTAAGGAGTTATAATGCGTAGAGCGGCTATCCTGTTAATCTTATGCCTCTTCAATCTGTATGGCTTGTTTGCAGCACAGGTATACTTTCCCAAGGACCCCACGATTTCCCCCGATGGCAATGATGTGTGCTTTGTATTTGATAACGATTTGTGGATTGTGCCCTTTGCCGGTGGAGATGCCCGCAGGCTCACCTCCACCCCTGCCCAGGAATGGGGCCCGCAATGGTCTCCAGACGGGCGTCATATAGCCTTCAATTCAAATCGTGAAGGCAGCAATATGGTATATCTGATACCCGTGCGTGGTGGAGATTCACGTGTGATCTCCAAGGATGCATACAACGTGGTGGAGTGGTATCCGGATTCCACCGCTCTCTTGGTGACGCGCTCCAATATGCGCTATGGCTCCTCCTCCTTTTACAGACTCCCGTTGGATGGCAGCCCTGCCACCCTGATAGCCGAGATTGGAGACAGCTTTGCCACCCTTTCCCCCGATGGCAAATCCATCATCTTCAACCGATACGGGGATGCACACCGCAAGGCATATACCGGCAGCCTGGCAGGAGACCTCTGGAAGATAGACCTTGCCACCAAAGAGTACACCCGCCTCACCAATACCCAATACACAGAGCGCTACCCCCGCTTTGCCCATTCCTCCGGCGCCCTCTTCTATTGTCTGTCTGATGGAAACCACTTCCAATTGATGCGCACACAAAATATGGATTTCACCACTGCCGTGCAGCTTAGCTCTTTTACAGAGTGGTCTGCCCGTGATATCAGCGTTGCCAGAACCAATGAACGGGTAGTGTATGAATACTTTGACCAAATCTGGAAATACGATCCTGCCCAACCCGCCAATTCACAAATCGCCCCCCTATCCATCAATATCCCCGAAGATCAATGGACAGATACCCGCCGTTGGGATAAGGGAGGCACAGAGCTGTCACTATTTGCCGTCTCCCCGGATGAAAACTTCCTTGCCCTCCAATACAAATACGATGCCTTCCTCAGACCACGTGACGGCGGCGAACCCCGCAGGATGACGTTCGATCAAGGCGGCATCAGCGGCATCATCTTTATGGAAAACAGCCGCGATATCCTCGTCCACAAGATGCACCAAGGCAAAGAGATGCTGTTTATGACCAATGTGGAAGACCCCACCAAATTGGAAGAGTTCCATTGGTTTGGCGCAGACAGCCTCACTGTGGACAACCTCTATCGCGATCAAAGCGGTGTGTGGGTGATGAATTATTCCAGCTCCCGCATTGGCGGACAGGTGGCTATCGCCGATGCCGGTCTCGCCAATCTCCGCCCCATCAATGCCCCCTATCCGGTGGTCACCCAATTGGGCATCAACGACGACGCCTCCTGGGCAATCTACGCTGCCCAGCGCCCTGATTTTACCAGAGAATTGTATCTCTATGAATTTGCCACCGAAAACCATATCAAGCTCTTCAACGACTATGGCTGGAGCGGAAACTTTATGTGGACGCCAGATAACACCTCCATCCTCTTCTCCCAGGGAGGAGGCATTTCCAGGCTGGACCTCATTCCCCGGGATGAATATGAGCTGGAAAAAGACTATTGGGCTCTGGCTTTGGAAAGATCAGAACCTTATGATGATGAATACATTGAGGAAGTGGACGGTACGGAAAACTGGGAAGACGAGGAATCCCTTGAGGAATCCATAGATGCAGAGCCCCAGCCCGAAGAAGAGGAAGAAGAGGTGGAGCAGCCCAAAGAACCCACCAAAATCAATGTCTATTGGCCCGGCATCAGAAACAGAGTCTATTCCATCATCGCCAACGTGGATGGCTCTGCTTTCCCCCTCAAGATGAAAGCGGATAGCACCTTCTACTATGTGGTAAATGGTTACTTTGCAAACAAACCAAGCACCCTGCAATCTGCCAATATCTATGGCGAAAGCATCAAGGAAGAAGCCAATTTCGGCAAGGATACTTGGGGGTTTTTGGAGATTGATGATACCTTTTACTATCTGTCAAACGACGTCCTACGCTATCAACCCATCGGCGGCTCAGGCAAGGATATCCCCATCTCCTTTGATTATGAATGGGATGTAGCCACCCTCAATACCCGCGTCTTTGAAGAGGTTTGGGGCGCATTTGGCAACAGCTTTTACGATCCCGATATGCATGGTCAAGATTGGCAGGCCCTTTACGACCGCTATCTGCCCTATGCCCAAAAGGCACGCAATATAGGCGATATAGCCGATGTTGTAAACGAAATGATTGGGGATGTAAATGCCTCCCACACCGGTTTTTACCCTCGCAGAGATTCCCGGGTTGCCTACCGCTCTGCCGCATATTTGGGCATCGAGTTTGAGCCCATCGAGCCGAACATCATGGGGCGCATGGTCTCTTTCGTTTATCCGGATACCCGTCTGGCACAGCTTTATAGAATCCGCCCCGGTGATATCCTCACCCATATTGATGGTATTGAGATCTCTCACAATACCTCATTGGATTCCCTGTTGGCAGATAAGACAGGCCGCCGCATCCAACTCCGTTTTGAACGTGACCAAGAGCCTTTTGACGCTGAAATGAAAGGGCTTTCCTATATGGAATTGCGCCGCCTGGATTATGCCTATCGCATTGAGAAACGCCGTGAAATAGTGGATGTCCAAACCAATGGAGAGGTGGGCTATATCCATATCCCCGGTATGGGTTACTCAGATTATGAAAACTTCACCCGCGATCTCTATCGTGATAATATGGATAAAAAAGCACTGATTATCGACGTCCGTGGCAACACCGGCGGCTATGTGCACGATTCCATCATCTCCCTCCTGCAAAAGAAACAATATGCCTTCTCCACCTCCCGCCGCTGGCGTCCCGAACCAATGCGAGAGCCCTCCCGCGTGTGGGATAGGCCCAGCATCGTCTTGGTGGATCAACATTCCTTTTCCGATGGCGAGATATTCCCCATCGTTTACAAAGAATTGAAGTTGGGCAAAGTGGTGGGATATCCCTCCAGCGGAGCGGTAATCGGCACCACAGAATACAAGCTGATCGATGGCTCCACCATGCGTCTGCCCCGCAGCGGCTGGTATCGGATGGATGGCACCAATATGGAAGGCAATGGCGCCGTGCCCGATATCATCGTGGAAAACACACCCAATGATATCATTGAGGATTACGATCCCCAATTGCAGCGTGCCATAGACGAAATCATGGCGGATTTGGAAAATAGGTAATTCATAAGGATATATAAATGAAGGAAAACAGCCTCAAACACCTCATCCTCAGGGCTGAGGCACTGATGCAAACAAACTGGCTGCATGCCATCCAGCTCCTTGAGAGCGCCACCCAGCTGTATCCTTCCAATCCACGTGCCTACACCAGCCTGGGAGAGTTCTATCTCAAGCGCGGCCTATACTCCCAAGCCATAGAAAACCTGCAGACTGCCCTCAAGCTCCAGCCAGATAATAACGAGCTCAAATATATGATCGCCAATTGCTTTTTTGCCAAAGGAGATCACAAAATGGCGGTGATCTATTATGATCAGATCAAGGGACCCTGGCATGATGTGCGCTACAACAAGGCGCTGGCTATGGCTTTTATGGATAAACCCGAGGAATCCGTAGCCATCATCCGCGAGCTGCTCAGTGAGGTGGACCACAATCCCTTTATCTATTTTCTGATGATCGAACAGCTCTTCAAAATGCGGGATTTTGATTCAGCAGAACATTATATACAGATGGCAGAGCAAAAGACGGGCTTTCACAGCCACTTATCCATCCTCAAAGCAATCCTGTATTCCAGGAAGGCCATTTGGCTGAAGGCTTATGATGCCTATGAAATGGCGGATAAAGCCAATCAAATCATCAATGTGGACCAGCTGTACAGCTTTGCCTATTGTGCAGAAAAGTTAGGGCTGTTCGACAAGGCCATTGCATTATATTATAGAACCTTAAAAGAAAATCCCTATTATGAATCCTGCTATGAAGAGCTGGTGCGCCTCTTAATCCAAAAAGGAGAATTGGATAAAGCCGAAGAACTCCTCAATAAGGCTCGCACCAAGCTCTCAAGCTTGAATCCCATGCTCAAACTACTGCGTTCCAGACTCACAAAAGAGAGGGACCTATCATGATGCATCCTTTACAAATGCCGCTGATGGCATATCCTTGGGGCTCCAAAAGCTTTATCCAAAACCTCTTGGGACGCAAAGACCTCATCGGCTTGCCCGTGGCGGAAATCTGGATGGGAGCCCATCCCAGCGCCCCCTCCACTCTGCGTTTGCCGGATGGCATTGTCCCTTTGGATATGTATCTAAAGACTAATCCCCGGGCTCTGGGCTCTGACGCCCACAGCTTTGACACCCTGCCCTATCTGATGAAGGTATTGGCTGCCGATAGTCCCCTTTCCATCCAGACCCATCCCAACCTCACTCAGGCACAGGAAGGGTTTGCAGCCGAAAACGACCAAGGCATCCCCCTGGATGATCCCTCCCGCAATTATAAGGATGCCAATCACAAACCAGAGCTAATCTGCGCTCTCACACCTTTTACCGCTCTTTGCCTATTCCTCCCCTATATGAAATTGACCCAGTCCCTTATCCAGACAGGGCTGCAGCATATCCTGCCCCAAGCTAAGGATTTTATGGCAAACCCCTCTCCCGATACATGGAAAGAGTGCTTTGCCGCAATCTTACAGCTAAAACCCAGCGACATCATCTGGGCTATCCAAACCGCCATCGAAGAAAAGGATACTCCCCTCTCACAATGGCAGATAAACGCCACAGAGTGGGTGAAAAACTTAGCGGATAAACACCCGGCAGACGCTGGGGCTTTGGCGCCTCTTTTCTTTCAGCTACACCATTTGCAACCGGGACAAGCCCTCTTCCTCTCCCCCGGCACCCCTCATGCATACCTGCAGGGTGCTGCCATTGAGGTGATGGCAAATTCAGACAACGTCCTCAGAGGCGGCCTTACCACAAAGCATATCGACCTGCCGGAATACATCCACGTCCTTGATTTTGAGCCTCGCCCCCAACCCCTCATCAATGCTGTGCAGGATGCTTCCGGGGTGTATTACTACACTTCCCCCGCACGTGAATTCCGCCTGGGCTATGCCACGCTTTCTCCCCACCAGATTATCGTCTCCCAGCCCCGTTTGCCAGCCATCTTCCTTTGCACCCAAGGGCACATTACCCTCGATGACAACCAGCAAAAGCTGAGCATCAAGCAAGGTGAAAGCGCCTTCTGCGATGCCCAGAGCGGCAATATCGCCCTCAGTGGGGAGGGTATGGCGTATATCTGTGAGCTGGGGGCAGATCTTTAACCACGAATTTCCCTAATTCAAAATATACTTGGCATTAGCGAAACTCTAACACCTAAAGCCTAACATCTATCACCTCAGAAGGGCGCTTCGCGCCCTTTAGCCTCCCTTGTACCACCCTTGTCTCTCCCTTGTCGAGACAAGGGAGAGACAAGGGTGGTTAACAGGCAAGCAGGCAGTTTGTGGATAAAAAATAGATTGACAAGCAAGGCCATCTTAAAAAGCTGAAGTATCAAGTGGAATAGAGTATATAAATCTCACATACAATATGGAGTAAATTGATGGACGCCATTACACAAGGTATCACCCATCTTAGTTGGGATCAAGCCGTGATGATGATCATTGGCGCAGTGCTGATTTACCTGGCAATTGCCCGTAAATATGAGCCTACGCTACTGTTGCCCATTGGGTTTGGCACAATATTGGTCAATATCCCCTTCTCGGCTGCCGTAGGGGAGCATGGGGCGCTTTCCATTCTCTTTGATGTGGGCATCCGCACAGAGCTTTTCCCCCTCCTCATCTTCATCGCCATTGGTGCCATGATAGATTTTACGCCGCTACTAAAAAACCCTTCCTTACTACTCTTTGGGGCTGCAGCACAATTGGGGATATTTGTTACCATGGTGTTGGCAACTGCACTGGGTTTTAGCCTCAAGGAAGCGGGAGCCATTGGGATTATTGGCGCTGCGGATGGACCCACCTCCATCTATGTGGCAAACCGCTTTGCACCATCTTTGTTGGGACCAATATCCGTGGCGGCATATTCCTATATGGCGCTTGTGCCCATCATCCAACCGCCCATTATCAGGATGCTTACCACGCGTGAAGAAAGGCGTATCCGCATGGAATACCAGGGCAAAGACGTGCCCAAAATAGTAAAGATCGTTTTCCCTGTGGCCCTTACCTTGATTGCAGGGGTGTTTGTGCCCGCCTCTGTATCCCTGATAGGCTTTTTGATGTTTGGCAACCTCCTCAGAGAATCCGGGGTGGTGGAGAGTTTATCCAGAAGTGCACAAAACGAGCTGGGGAATATAGTGACCATCCTCCTGGGCATAGCCATCTCCTCCACGATGAGAGGTGCAGACTTTATGCGGCCACAGACGCTATTCATAATGCTCTTGGGGCTGGTGGCATTTGTATTTGACACCGTGGGTGGGGTGCTGTTTGCCAAACTAATCAATCTCTTTCGCAGGGTAAAGCTGAATCCCATGATCGGCGCCTGTGGCATCTCTGCGTTTCCCATGAGTGCGCGCGTGGTGCACAAAATGGGACAGGAAGAAGACAAATTTAACCTCACTTTGCTGATGCCTGCCGTGAGCGTGAATGTGGGTGGGCAGATTGCCTCGGTGATAGCCGGAGGCATACTGTTGGCACTCTTGGGGTAGGAGGCTAAAGATATGGAAGAAAAGGCTTTGTTGGAGCTATTGGAAGAGGCTAAAAAGGCTGCTTTGAATGCATACTCACCCTATTCCGGCTACAAGGTGGGGGCAGCTCTTTTGGGCAAAAGCGGCAAGGTATATACGGGATGCAACGTGGAAAACGCCTCCTATTCCCTCACTATCTGCGCTGAACGCAACGCCGTATTTAATGCTGTGAACCAAGCAGAGCGGGAGTACCGGGCGATTGCCATCTGGGTGGAAGCCAATCAGAGTTTTCCCCCTTGCGGTGCATGCCGCCAGGTGCTATATGAATTCAGCCCTCACATGGTTTTGATATGGGGGAGCTATGGGGGACACCAGATGAGCACCCTGGATAAGCTGTTGCCGGGAGCATTTGTATTGGAGCCATCCAAAGACAATTAGAATGGAGCCAAAAAGGGCGGATGGCAAAAATAAACTTGACAGCCACCGCCTGATTGGAGATTTGAGATAATATGAACAAGATATTAAAACTAATTACAGCACTGCTGTTTATAACAATCACGGTTTCTTTGGCAGCTGATATCAGCGTTTATTTTAAAACTGAACGCATCAGCCAGACTTTGCCCGAAATCAAGATAGGTGAAGCCCAGTATGTGGAAGCAGACGCCATCAACAAGGTGTTCAATTCCATCATCAAAGAGGAACGCGGGGATAACCGCCTGCACCTGCATTTGGCAGGCAAGCAATTTATCTTTTTGTTGGGCTCTCCCTTTTACAGCTATAACAACGAATCCTGGAACATGCATCTGAACGTGAGGCGTGTGGGCAATACCTTTTACCTGCCCTCCATATTTGTGACAGAGCATTTGCCCATACACTTCCCCGATATGGAGCTGAAAAACAAGGTGTTGCAGATAAACCGTCCCAAAGACCGCTCTGTGAAAGTGATAGTATTGGATCCGGGGCATGGCGGGCACGATCCCGGGGCGGTGGGGCATGTACTGAAACTGCGGGAAAAGGACGTGAATTTGAGCGTGTGCCTGAAGCTGAAGGAAATGTTGGAACGGGAGCTGGGCGTGACGGTATTGATGACGCGCAGTGATGACCGTTTTATCACCTTGGGCAACCGCACCAAATTTGCCAATAACAACCAGGCAGACATCTTTGTGAGCGTGCATACCAATGCCTCCAACAATCGATCTGCCTCCGGCATAGAAACCTATTACCTATCCACAGCGCAGACCTCTGATGCCCGGGCGGTGGAGGCTTTGGAAAACAACGTGGTGGAGCAGTATGAAGGCAAGGGGGAAAAGGCAAAGTATGATGCCCTGGGCTTTATTTTGAGCGATATGAGCCAGACGGAACACCTGGAGCATTCAAACAACATGGCACTACTGATCCAACAAAACTTGGTGGCTGGTGCCAGGGGTGGAGACAGGGGCGTGAAACAAGCCAATTTTTATGTGCTGCGGGGAGCCTTTATGCCGGCAGTGCTAATCGAGCTGGGCTTTATCAGCAACAAAGATGAAGAACGGCTATTGGCAAATGATGAGTATCAACAGCGTTTGGCACGCACCATTTTTGAAGGCTTGAAGCGTTTCAAATTTCGTTATGACAGGATTCGCAATACATAAGAGCCGGGCGGAGGCATTGGATGGCACTTAAAATCAGGCATGTACACCCTGAATATCTGGCTTATGCACATGGCATCAGGGATGGGGATACGATCCTGAGCATCAATGGACAGAAGATAAGAGATTTTTGTGATCTGCAATATTATGGCTCGGATTATCTCTTGGAGATGAGGATAGAAGACAAGAAGGGGAAAAGACGGAGTATTGAAATCATCAGGGATCAGCCCCTGCCTTTGGGCATAGAACCCCAGATGCCGCCGCCCCGCTGGTGTGAAAACAACTGCGTCTTTTGCTTCATAGACCAAATGCCGCCGGGGCTGCGCAATAGCCTGTATGTGAAGGATGACGATTATCTGTATTCCCGGGATTTTGGCAATTATATCACCCTCACCAACCTCAACGAAGCGGAGATGAAACGGATTATGAACCAGCATATCAGCCCCCTGTATATCTCCGTGCATACCACTGATGAGAATTTGAGGCAGCGCATGATGGGGTATAAGAAGGATTTTGACATAATGAGGGCACTAAAGAGGCTGAGCCGGGCGGGGATACAGATGCACACGCAGATAGTGTGTGTGCCGGGATATAACGACCGGGAAGAGCTGGGGCGAACCATTAAAGACCTCCTGACACCATCACTGAATGTGCTCTCCATTGGGGTGGTGCCGGTGGGATTGACCAAATATAGGACAGGGCTGGATTCTTTGGAAGGATTTGATGCAAAGATGGCAAAAGACCTGATAAAGCAGGTGGATGATTTGCGCCAGACTGATGGTGGGGAGATAATCTATACAGCGGATGAATTTTATGTTTTGAGCGGCAGGGCAATCCCGGGAATGGCATATTACAACGATTATCCCCAGGCGGAAAACGGCATCGGGCTTTTGAGTCTGCTGAGGCAAGGATTTGGAAGTAACCGCAAGCTTTTCATCCAAGAATTGGAGGATAATCCGGCAGAATATCTCTTGTTGCACTCCAGCGCCGGCACAAGGGAAATCCAGAAGATAGTAAAACGCTTGCAAAATGATCTTGTGAAAAGCCGGATCTCTGCCCGTGAGATCAAGAATCACTTTATGGGTCCTTTGGTAAACGTGAGCGGGCTCTTGACGGCTCAAGACATTCTAAGACAGCATCACTCCCATCCCGAACATACTCTGATATTGCCTGCCAATATGTTTAATGATGATGAATTGACCTTGGATGGCTATGGATTGGAGGAGCTGAAAGGGGAATTGGGCAGGAGGATGTTGATAGTGGACAGCCTGTTTGACGGCTGGAAGTGGGCATAGTGAAATGGGTGCTGAGAGCGGGTGAGATAAAAAAACAATTGACCGCAGTCCATGGTAATAATATTTTGAACACTTGCATCACCGATATAAAAAAGGAGCGATAATGATGCGAAGACTAAGCATATTGAGCATGGTTGTCCTACTGATAGTGGCTGGCTGTATGAGTGAAGCCACACGGCGGGATAAGGCAAATAAAAACTTGGGTAGCAAACGCAACCCAATCAAGATGTACTTTGTGCCGTCTTTGGAGGCGGGCAAAGTGGTGGCCAGCGGCGAGGCAATAGCCAAGGCGCTGCAGGAAGAGACCGGGTATTATTTTAAGGTGGCTGTGCCCACCAGCTATGCCGCCGTGATCGAGGCATTGGGCAGCTACAAATGTGATATAGCTTGGTTGCCCACCTTTGCCTATGTACTCGCCAAAGAAAAGTATAATGCCGATGTGAAGTTTATCACGGTGCGCAATGGAAGAACGGAGTATCGCGGTCAATTTGTAGCGCGCACTGATGGGGAGATTACGGCTCTGGAAGATGTGGCAGGAAAGGTGGTGGCATACACAGATGCGGCATCTGCCTCCGGCTATATCTATCCATCTGCAATGCTGAAAGAAAAGGGGATAGAGCCCTCCCAAACCCGCTTTACCGGTTCCCACAACTCTGCAATTTTGGCTGTATATAGCGGAACTGCCGATGTGGCATGCACATATTGGTCTCCTGAAGACGAGACGGGGCCGCGGGATGCACGGGAAAAGCTGTTGGATACACATCCGGACATCATGGAAAAGGTGGCGCCCTTTGCCTATACGGATTGGATGCCCAATGATACGGTGACCTTCCGCAAGAATATGCCACAGGATTTGGAGGCGAACGTGATAAGCGCCATCCAAAGATTTGCGGATTCGGACAAGGGACAGAAAATCCTGCAATCCCTATATGATGTGGACGGCTTGAATCCTGCTACAGATTCCGATTATGACGGGGTGCGCAAGGCATTGAAGCTGATGGACTTGGATCCTGCCAAGATTTTGGATTAGAGGGGCATGTGCCACAACTGGTAATCAAGGATTTGGTAAAGAGCTATGATGGCAAGCTGAACGCCATCGACGGGGTGAGCCTGAATGTGGAAGAGGGTGATTTTGTGGTGCTCTTGGGGCTATCCGGCAGCGGCAAATCCACCCTTTTACGCTGTATCAACCGCCTGATAGAGCCCAGCAGTGGAGAGATCTTGTTTGAAGGGCAGGCAATCAAAGAGCTGAGCGGTGCAGACCTGAGACACTATCGCAGCAAGATTGGGATGGTATTTCAGCAATTTAACCTGATCAAAAACCTGAGTGTGCTGACCAATGTGCTGACCGGCAGGCTGGGATATCACAGTTTTTGGGAAAAGTTTAGCGCACAAGACATGGAATTGGCACATCAGAATCTGAAGCGGATGGGGCTGGAAGATAAGGCGGATAAACAGGTGAAGCACCTTTCGGGAGGTCAGCAGCAGCGGGTGGGGATAGCCCGTGCTTTGATGCAAAACCCCCGCATAGTGTTGGCTGATGAACCGGTAGCCAGCCTGGATCCTGCCACGGCGGATTCCATCATGCAATATCTGGGTGAGATCAATAGGGAGGGGATCACGGTGATCTGCAGTTTGCACTTTCTATCCCTTGCCCGGCGTTATGGAACCAGGGTATTGGCGCTGAAGGATGGGCAAGTGGTTTATGACGGCGATCCGCAGGGTATAGACGGAGTGCGCTTTAAGGAAATATACGGGCAGGACGCCCAGGAAATCTAAGCAAGCCGGGATGCATCTGGATGGCGGTGTGTGAACGCGTCGGTTATTCCAGCATCTTCTGATTTAACCTCAGGGTGATCTTTGTGCCGCGATTGAGGCGGCTTTCCACTTCCACAGTGCCTTTGATGGCATTCATCAATTCTTTTACCAAGAGGAGTCCAATCCCCGTGCCAGCTTCGTTGAGCGTGCCGTGAGTGCGATAATTGCGGTCCATATCAAAGAGGGTTTTTGTTCGGCCCGGGGGATGCCCACGCCATTATCCTCCACAACGATGATGAGCTCATCCTGCAGGAAAGCAGAGATGGTGATGCTTTGTTCGGATTTGGAATACTTGATGGCATTGGAGATGAGATTGCGCATGATGGTGCCAAAGAGCTGTCTATCGGTGTTTATTTTATACTGATCTGGCACTTCAATATTGATTTGTAGCTGTTTGAGCTGGACTTGGGCATCAAAATCTTTGCTGCATTCTTCGATTATGGATTTCAAGCCAAAGCGGCTTTTTTGCATGATGATCCTGCCCGTGTTTGCCTTTGCCCAGTTCAAGAGGTTTTCCAACAGCAGGTCCATCCCGCTGGCGGATTTGTTCATTTGCACCACACACTCCAAGAGCTCGTCCCGGCTCAGCTTGTCCAGATTTTCCTGCAAGAAGCTGCTGAGGGAGATGAAGGAATAAACGGGGTCTTGCAGATCGCGCACGATGGCGGTGAAGAAGCGGTCTTTCATTTGGTTGAGTTTTTTGAGGGAGTGTGCGCTTTCCGCCAACTGGTCTTCCAGCTCCCTGTTGCGGGTGACGTCTTGGATAAAGCCATCCAGATAGAGGGGGTTGCCCTTGTCGCAATAGATGGCGCGTCCTTGTTCCCACACCCAGCGCAAGTTTTCATCCTTGTGTTTGATGCGATAGATAAGCTGGAAGCTTTTGTTGGTTTTTACCGCTCTGGAGATGGTGTTTCTCACATAGCTTCTGTCATCATCATAAATCAGGTCTTCAAAGCTGAGGGTGCTGTTGTAAAGCAATTCATCGGGCACATAGCCGGTGAGCTGGGGACAATTTTGCGAGATAAAGAGCATCGTCCATTTGTCGTCTATCTTACAGCGATATGCCATGCCCGGAAAATCATGCAACAGGTTGTGCATGATATCCGGGAACAGCTTGTTATAATCTTGAACCCCATCCTTTTGGAAGGGGAGGTGGTCACTTTTTTGTTTGGGTGGCATGGGTCACCTCAATTCTTGATGGCTGCTGCCTTGTAGAACTGACAACTTTGAGTGGCAGCGGATTGGAACCAGCGTTTGGGATCTTGGGCATCAAAATATCCCATGGCAGTATAGGGAATATAGCTTCCATAGGGATCGGCGCTGGAAAAGATGATATAGGAATCGGCATCTGGCACCTCGCTGATATTCAGGGTGATCTGATCCGATACAAAATCGATGGTGAGCGGGGTTTCGATATAGGCGATGAGCTGGAGGGCTGAGCTTTGGATGGCTATCTCCTGGCTCAAAACAGCCGGGGCGATGAGGATGGTGAGGAGGTGGTTGGAGTCAAAATCGCTGCCGTCAAAGCTGAGGGTGAGGGTGGCAGTAGATATATTTTGATAGGTGACGTTAGCGATGGTGAGCCCGGCAGGTGCATTTTGCAGGGTGAAATGGGAGGGGTTGAGGCTGGAGGAGGTAAAGCTGGCGCCTTGCAGGGTGATATTGACTTGCAAGCCATCCAAATCGTATTCATAGACGGAGCCAAGGGCGGTGAGGGTGGCTGTGCCGCTTGGGGTGGGCAGATTGACCGTCAGCCAAGGGGAATACATGCTGTAGCCGCTCACGAAATAGGAGCGCAGCCTGTAATAATAGGTATTGGCAGAGGAGAGTCCGCTGATGGCTTTGGCATTGTTCAATCCCGCATCATAATCGTTATAGCCGCTGATGGGAGTGACGGCAAGGGTATCGGTAACCACCTGCAGATAGTATTTGGTGGCACTGAGGGGCGTGCTCCAATTTGCCGTAAAGCCGGTTTGAGACAGCGAGGAGGCATAGGTGGGCACGGGACTCCAGAGCTGGTGGGCAAAGAGAGGCACATCGATAAAGGGATTGCGATTGCCCTGACGCTCGAAGATGCGTTCATTGCGCTCTTTTTCCCGGGCATCGGGCGGGTCTTGGATATGCCACGCCAAGAGAGTGGAGAGCTTGCCATAATAAGGCTGATGGTTAGGGGAACTATTCACATAATCCACCAATTCCAGGTCATAGCTGGTATCCGTTCCCTCATAACGCACAGCCATATACATCATCATGCGCGCCACATCCCCCTTGTCCTCGTCTCTGGGTTCCCAGATATTGGAATCGGTGTAACAGCCCGTAACACCACTATATCCCGGGTAAGGCGAGGCATCGTTATGAGGAGTGGAGCCGATATCAAAATCACGGTTGCCTTTGGAGGAATTGACCGTGGCATCGCAGGGGCGCATGTGATGGAGGTCTGTACCGGCAGGTGCCGTATCGCCAAAGCCGCCATGGCTCTTGCTCCAGGTGTGTTCACGGTTCCACTGGGTGGTTCCCCCGCCTTGATGGCTGATGGGAACGCTCCAGCCTGTGTAGATTTCGATGATATTGTTGGGGTTATCCGGGTCTTGATCTGTATAAGCCAGTTGGTTCCACAATGCATTGTAGGAAAACCAAGTGCTGTGGGTGGTGCGCAGGAGGGTGTGCAGATTGCTTTTGAGGGTAGTGCCATAGCCATAGATGCCGTCATAATAGCCTAATTGGCTGGTATCGGTGGTGGTGGCTGAGAGGGGGTTATCCATGGCGGTGGAGCTGAGGTATTTGGTCTGCGTTCCAGAGCCGTTGAATTCGTAAATCCTGAACCAATAGGCGGTATCGGGCTGGAGGCCGCTCACCAGACAGCCGTTATAGGGTGAATCCTCAATAATCTGGGTGCTGCCCTTGAAGATCACCTGCTCGCCGCTGCCATTATAGACGGGATTGGCGATGGGATCGCTGCCATCAGCAGGAGCGGTGAAGCTATTGCTGGTATTGATCTTCACAATCCTGCGGGCGCCGTTGCCGGGCGTCCATTCCAGGCTCATCATGTCATTTGCCGGATAGGCGATGATGCCGGATGCCTGCACGGTGGGCGCTTGCACCTCCTCGGAGCCTCCGGCAAAGGTGTGGCTGCCGAGGTCGTCAGAATAATCCCTGTCATAGAGGTTCCACTCCGTAGCCAGCGTGGTGAAAGCTGTCACTCCGGTTCCTGTGGGATTCACCGTGACGCCACCGCTCACCTCCGGCTTGCGCACCAAGGTTTTATCCAAGGTGCTATAGCCTCCGGCGGCAGTCCAGGCAGTGCCCGGATCGTCTCCAATCACGCCGAAGATATCCACATAGTCTCCCGTGGAAACCTTTTGCAGGGCAAGGGCATCGTCACCGCTGAAGTTGCAAACGCTATTGTTGGTGATATCCGCCACTGCCAAGATAGCCTGATTGGAAGAGCCATGCGCCAATACATATACTTCCTGATGTGCCAAAAAGCCGCTGAGGGCAAGAGTTTGGCTGGGTGTGGGCGAGCCGTTTGTGAAGAGGATAACCTTGTAATCCGAGAGGTCCACCGTTTGGCCGGTGCCGTTGAAGATCTCCAGGGCTTTGTTGTAGCTGCTGCCTTCTATATATTCGGAGAAGAACAGGTCAATGGCATAGCCACCTCCAGAGGAGACGCTGCCATATACCTCCACGTTTTGGGTGGTGGCGCCGGGGCTGGTGTGGACGATGTTGCCACCATAGGTGCCGCCATTGTCACCGTGCATCCTCACCCAGATATCACCGCTGAAGGTGGGGCTGAGGCTGAGGCTGGGGTAAAAGTCCTCATCATCGGTGGAGAGCTCGAAGCCGCTGGGGGCTGTCACTTGGATATTTGCGCTCAAATAGTGCCCGCTCAGTTGATAGTTTTGGCTGGCGGAGGGCTGCCCCAGCGTGGTGGAGATGGGGCTGAGAGAGGCGTTGGTGTGTATCTGCGGATCATTGGCAATACTGGTATTGATATCCAGATTGGTAAAGCCTATCTGCTTTCGAGTGCCAGAGGTGCCGGCGCTGGTGGTGAACCAGGAAAGCGCAAAGAAGTCACCCGGGGCAATATTCAGGGCGCCCACCGTGGCGGTCAGGGTCTTGTTGATCGCCTCGGCTGTATCATATTCCAGCTCCGGGATTACAGCGCCATCCAGCCTCACCTCCCACTTGGGGGCACCTGTTTGGTTGTTTCTTTCCACCTTGCCATCATAAGAGATGTTCAGCGAGGTGATGGTGTCACCAGTGTTGTTTTTAAGGGTGAGGATGGCGGTCAGACTGCTGTTGACACCAGAGGCGGTAAGCTGCATGCCCAACACTCCGTTGCCCCTCAATCCGCCAGCAGTTCCATAGCCAAAATCCCCTCCATAAGTGTATGTCTTGTCCAGTGTCCAGCCCGAAGGCAGGGTTTCTGCGCTGACAAAAGTGGCAAAGTCCTCCGTGAAGCTACCGTCAAAATTGATGAGGAAGGAGCTCACACTGCCGCTGACGCCAAACTGTGCTGTGGTGCCTCCTCCCTGATGAGAGATGTTTTCGTTATATTCCCCCACAGCCAAGCCCGCCTTGAGGCGGATGTAAACTGTTTTGATGAGCTGTCCGCCTGTGTAGGGAAGCTGTAATGAGGAGCTGAAGCTGCTGCCAGTGGTGGAGTATTCATAAGCAGAGGATGCCATCACAGTGATATTGCCGTTAGAGGGATTGAGATCGGTGCCAGTAACGGTGTAACTCTGCGCGGCTGAGGGTCCGGAGCCCTGCTCATAGCCAAAGCCGGAGAGGCTGCCCGGATTGAAGCTGAGCAAGGGAACGTTGGGGGTGTAATCCGTGAGGGTGATATCGTCTATATTAAGGCGTTTATTGGTGGTTCCAGATTCCGTGGCGCGCTTGATGCGGATGCGGGCACCGCCGGTCACGTTTACGGTATGGGAAAAAGTCTGCACCACTTCGGAAGCGGTAAAGTCATCACCCGCCTGAATCCAATTGACGCCGTTATCCGTGCTGTATTCCACCTTCCAATCCACCTGGCCTTCACTGCCATATCTGCGGTAAAGGAAGCTGATGGTGCCGATTCCGTTTTGCTTGTCTTCATTCATCGTGATGGCGGAAGTGCCATAGCCTCTGAAGCGGGCGGCACGGGTTCCGTTGTACCAATCGGCATCGGTTGCGCCCACGGGTCCTATCAGGACTTCCGTCAGATTCCAAGACAAGCCGCTGAGGGTGACGTTGCCGCTGGCATATCCGGTTTTCGTCTCGCCAGCGCCTTCAAAATCAACTATATAATCGGCAAACACAAAGCTTACCAACAGCAGTATGCTTCCCATGATGAGCATGCGCTTTTTCATCTAATCTCCATATTTAAATTACGTTACGTGATGTTGGCAGCACTCAGGCGGCAATCCAAACAACACTGTATATTATACAGGCTCCGGATCTTTAGTAGATGCCAGAGCAGAGATGCCGAGGGGACGATGTTGCCATTTATAACAGCATCGCAACGCGGCAGATTGATATATACATTGATGATACCTTTTCTTACATAAGCAGAAAACAGTCAAGTTGAATTATTTCATCAGCCTAAAACACAGTAGATGGAGTGTCTGTGATGCGGGCTGGATCGACAAAGATGATGCGGCAGAGTTGTTTGCCAAGGGTGAGCATTTGTGCAATTTGAGAAATTATCCAAAGAGATTAAACAAGCGTTGTTTATAAATTTCCACAGCCCGAGAGCCACTGTCCACTAATTCATCTTGACATGATTGATTGCTGTGATATATTTCGCTTTGGCAAGGATGGAACGGATTCGACGGTTCGCCGCGACGCCTTTTCTGCCAATGTGAAGATAACGTGGATTATGGAGCAACACAATATGACGCTCGCCATATTGGATACACTTTCATATACGGCGAGGGGATTTCTATTGGATGAAGACAGGGGCTCTGCGTCTATTTCAGGGTCTTCCATAATTGGCTTTAACAGCCGCCCTACCCATCATCCGGGAGAGTGTATATAATGAAGAAGATTATCATCCTGGCATTGGCTCTCTGGGTGGCTATCTCTGTGGCGGCGGATGTGGTGATAGGCACGGGCATGGAAACCTCCAATTTCCCATTTAATGATTACTATGCACACTCCATCTCTCAATATCTATATCTGGCTTCAGAGATCGGCGTGCCAGCGGGCGGCACCATCACCCATCTAAAGTGGTTCAGGGATGATGTGGGGGCAAATCCAAACGCCATTGGCAGCACCCAGATTTGGCTGAATGAAACGATTTTGGATAATATCTCCATCTGGCAGAATGAAGGAACCAAGGTGGCAGAGATTGATGATATAGACTTGGGCAGCGGCGGAGATTGGTTTACCATAGATATTGATGATTACCAATACAACGGCGGGCACCTATTGGTAACCGTGCGCACCCAAAACGCCATCGTGATGGCTCCCCACGCTCTGTGGAGATGCACGCTGGTTAATTCGGGCTGCAAAGTTCAGCAGGGCAACAGCAGCACAAACAATCCCCCAAACACCACTAATTCCAACCTGCGCCCCAATATCACCTTGGTGGGAATCACGGACACCCGTCCCCCGGGAGCTTGCATGATAGTGAGCCCCCGCCATGGGGATCAGGACGTAGCCATAGACGCCCAGCTGAGCTGGCTTCCCGGCAGCGGCATGCCCACAGGTTACGACATATATTTTGGCGAAAGCCTGCCCGTGGAAGGCGATCCCGCCGTGAGTCACAGCCAACAGAGCACCACCTCCTGGAGCCCCGGCACCCTGGAGTATAGCAGCACCTATTACTGGAAGATTGTGCCCCACAATCCTTATGGCAGTGCCAATTTCAACTCTTGCCCCACCTGGAGCTTTACCACGCAGGAAGACCCCGTGCAACCTCTGCCCTATGGTCAGGATTTTGATAGCTGCACCATGCTGAGCACCTTCAATTGGGATGGGGATATGCTGATCATGCCCGCTCACGGCACGGATGGCAGCCACGCGCTTTCAGCAAGCCTGTGGTACAATTATTACAGTTCATTTGCCACCTCTCCGCCGCTGGGACCGCTGCAGGATGAATCCCAGATCGTGTTTGATTATCGCTATGTGGATTATTACGATTATCCCCAGGATGCCACCTTTTTGGATGTGGATGATAAATTGGAAATCCAGGTGGCATTCAATGGCTCGCAGCAGTTTGAAACCATCCACACCATCAATAGAACCAATCACATCCCCAGCGCCAGCTTTGCCACCTGCATCATCCCCCTCAATGGCTATGCGGGAGAGGTGGTCACCATCAGGTTTGCCGCCTATTGCGGATGGGGAGACTACTATCTGGATATAGATAACTTTCTGGTGCAGGAAGCGCCCTTCAACCCCGTTTTCTACAATAGCCCCAACAGTCTGGATTTTGGCACAGTGCACCAGGATACGCCCACCGGCTGGCAGGAAGTGAGTGTGACGAACGTGGGATCGGGAGCCCTGATCTTGAGCCCCGGTGATGTATCCATCATCGGCAGTGATGCGGCGATGTTTGATGTGGATGCCACCAAGCTGCCTGCATCCCTCACCAGCGGTCAATCCGTGATCCTGCCCGTGCGTTTTACCGCCATGGATGAAGGGGATTTCAGCGCCATCTTACGCATCGTGTTTGAATCTGTAAATCATGATATCGCCCTCAGCGGCAGTGGCTTGCCCATAGGGACGGTGGTGATTGGCACGGGGAACAGCGGCCAGCGCCAGCCCTTTGGTCACTATTGGGGCTATGAGCGCTCTGCCACCATCTACCCCTCTTCACATATCGGCTTGCAAGGCGTTTTGGAGGCTGTGGCATGGAAGGTATTACAACCCTCATCCCTGCCCATTCCTTACAAAATCTATGCCGGCACCACCAGCGCCAATAGCTTCACCCCCCAAACCTGGGATAGCCTGAAAGCTACGCTCACGCTGGTAAAAGAGGGAAGCCATACCTTCAGCGAAGCAGGCTGGAACACCTTTGGCTTTGATACTTCCATCGCCATCTCCGGCGACAACCTCATCTTGGCGGTGGAAACCGATTTTGGAAACAGCGGCAGCAGCCCCTACGCCATGTTTGCCTCCACCAATGGCGGGAGTAATATCCATCAACACTGGAACCAAGACCACGCTCCGCCCGAGGGAAATGGCAACCTTAACAGCCAATATCCCAATGTGATGCTGCAATTTGCGCAGAATGTGGATCTTGCCATCACTGGATTTAGGGGAGACAGCATGGGCTTGGCAAACAGCCCCCTCAGCTTGGCGGTAACCGTCACCAATACCGGCGCCACAAGCATCTCTTCCTACACGGTGAAGCTGCTGAACCACGATGGTAATGAGGTTTTAGAGCAACTCTTGGTAACAGATCCGCTGGCTCCGGGGCAATCCGCCATTCACCAGATAGTATGGATTCCCCTCATAGAAGGCGAATATCAGGTATTCTCCCGGGTGGATCTGCCCATCAATATGGATTTGCAACACAATATCTCAGAGCTGCTCGCAATAAAAGTTTTCAGAGAAACAATGGATATCCTCCATGTGGGAGACCCCCAGAGCAGCAGCACCCACACAGCGTTTCCCTTCAATTTCTCTTACAAGGATTTTGTGGCAGAAACCATCTACCTCGCAAGCGAAATTCAAGCCAGCGCAGGCAACATTCAGGCTTTGGTGTATATCAATCACTTTGCGGATGGAGACGCCGCGGAAGACTTTCAGATTTGGATGAAAAACACAGACGTGGCAAACCTCAGTAATGGCTGGCTATCCGCTCAGGGATATACGCTGGTGTATGAAGGACCCATCTATGGCGCCGCAGGAACAAACCTGGTAGCCATCCCCATCACCCCCTTCCCTTATACGGGATCAAACCTGGGCATCCGCACCCGCAGGGTGACGGCAGGAGCCCGGCATCAGGAAAAGTATTGGCACACCACGATAGACGAAAACTACCCCTACAGAAGCAGATACTACCAGACGGATACGCCCGGTTTTGACCACAGCAACCCACCCTTGGGAACCGTGGCAAACCACATCCCCAATATCGCATTCCTGATGGATGATGCCGCCCTGATCACCCACATACCACCTCCCACCATCCAGATTACAAAGCATAATGGCAAGATCAGCCTCAGCTGGCTGCCCGTCCCCTATGCATATTCCTATCGCATCTACAAATCTGATAATCCCCATTACTTCGCTGAGGAATGTGACGATATCATATATGAAAACAGTTACCAGATAAAACCCCAAGATGGCGACGCTGCCGCATTCTATCGGGTGAGCGCTGTCATGTATAGGGCGGGCGGCATTCTGCCGCAGGGGTTAGGGGACAGGGAACAGGGGCTTCGCTAAACCTAAGTCTATATTGATTTAGTCAAATTAGGGATTCAAAACCCTTTCGTGTATTTTCATTCTTTTCGTGGTCAAAGAACAGCGAGCGAAGCGAGCTCCTAAAAAGAGTCTCGGAGAGACGGTATTTCAGATCAAATGTAGATCTTAAGATACCTCCTGAGTCTCGGAGAGGCGGCATTTTAGGACAACTGTAAGTTTTTTATAAACCACGAATTACCCTAATTCAGCGAATTACACTAATTCAAAATAGACTCAGCCTTTGCCCCTGTTCACTGGTCACTGTCCCCTGCCCCCTGTGAGCGAAGCGAACGCTTGCCCATTAACCACCCTTGTACCACCCTTGTCTCACCCTTGCTGAGACAAAGGAGAGACAAAGGTGGTTAACAGGGAAGGCTTTTGTGCTTGACACGATAGCAGCCTTGCAAATAGGTGTTTTACCGTTGTTTAAATTCATAGCCTTGGTTTTGGATTTATATATAATCTAATCGGAATGCTATTTGCAATACGTAATATGATCTTTTGCACACATATTTTTAAGGAAAAGAATTTATAAGATAAATGGCTTACTACCCTATAACACGGTGTCAGCGCGTATGGCACCACACATCTTGCCTGATGGCATTAGCTTTTTGTATAGCAGGATTGCCCAATCCTGTAACTACCAATAAACGTGAAAACGTCCAATGAGACCTGAAAAATGAACGCTTCCCACAGATACCGCCCAACAAACAACATCATCGCACAAACCACTATGTGGTATCACCGGAAGTAATGTGTTTTTCGCAAATAAGCAGTTAATTTCATTATCACACTGGAGGTGTGGTGCTGGGCTCTCGGCGCTATCCTATCTTTGATATCACCTCCCTCACTAACCAAGACCAATCTTCAAAATACAGTACACAACTGTAAGGAGATATTAATATGAAGAAAATATTATTATTTGCCCTGGCATTAGCCTTAACACTGGGCATTTATGCTGACGTGGTCATTGGAACCGGAACCAGTAACCAAAGACAGCCTTTTGGCTCTTACTACGGATATGAAAGGTCCGCTTCTCTTTATACTGCAGGCGAGATCAATGCCACCGGCACTATCACACACCTTGAATGGTACGTGGATTATACCGATGATACGACCATACCTACCAAGATTTATCTGACTACAACCCCCAATACGACTATGACTTCAACTGCATGGAACACCATGGTCAGCGGGCTCACCCCCGTTTTCGATGGTAACCTCCAATTCAATACAGGTGGTTGGCATCAGATAGATATTGCAGACTTCCCCTATAATCATCAAACCAGCGGTAACCTGCTGGTAATTTGTGAAACCAATTATGGTGGCGGAGGATCTGGATATAGCACTCATCCAAAATTCCGCTACACTACCAATTCTGGTTTAAGCGGAAGACATCAAAGTTGGAATGTCGATACCAACCCACCCACTTCACAAACCGGAACCATTAGCTCTACCCGCCCTAATATCACTTTGGTGGGAATTACAGACACCAATCCGCCTTCTTCTGCCTCCGTGGTTAGCCCTGCTGATCAAGGCATCAATATAGCCATCACCACCAGCCTTAGCTGGAGCGCAGGCGGCGGAGTGCCCACCGGATATGATGTGTATTTTGGGCAAACCCTTCCCTCAGCTGGCAACCCCACCGTGAGCCATACCGCCCAGACCACCACAACCTGGTCTCCGGGAACCTTGGCTTATGAAACCACATATTACTGGAAGATCGTGCCCCACAACGCTTTCGGCGATGCAGGATACGCAAACTGCCCCACGTGGAGCTTCACCACCGGTGAGGATCCCACTGCAACCCCTGAGTATTTCGTTGATTTTGGCACCCTCGCTGGTGATTGGCCAGTGCAATACTGGACCCAGCGCAACGGCTTCTATCCGAGCGCCAGCGGTACCACAGCTCAGTGGGTCCAAGGCAATTGGCTGAATGGAGCCGCGACCAACAAAGCCGCCAGGCTCAACATCTATGGCACCGCACGCAATGGATGGCTGATCACACGCCCCGTCAATATCCCTGCCACGGGCGATTACCAGCTCAAGTTTGATCTTGCCTTGATGAAATGGAATGCTGCCACCCCCGTCACTGCCGGCGGTCAGCCTGATGATAAATTCATGATCCTGATGGCAGATGACGCCCTGATGACCACCAACCTCACGGTGCTCAAGCAGTGGGACAACGATGAATCCCCTAACGTGTTTGACGATATTGCCAACACTGGTGAGACCGTGATCGTTCCCCTCACCGGTGTCTCCGGCATCAAGTACTTCGCCTTTTACGCTGAATCCTCCGTTTCCAATGGCGATAACGACCTGATGATAGACAATGTCACCGTCCGCGAAGCCCCTGCCGGTGCCGTGTTTGAAATCACACCAGAAGTCACAACCTGGGATTTTGGACCTCAAATCATCAATACCACCCAATCCAAAACCTTCACCGTCACCAATTCCGGTGTGGCTGATCTCACGTTCTCCAACGTCACTGTGAATGGTACCTACTACTCTGCCCAAGATGCGTTTGACACCACTCCTTTGGCAAGCGGCGCCTCCAGAGACTTCACGGTAGATTATGCCCCCACCGTGGAGGGAGGTCCTTATGAAGGCTCTCTGGTATTCACGTTTTCACTACGGGATTCCTACACTGTGGATCTGAGCGGCGAATGCTATGATCCCACAGTTCTGAGCTTCCCCTGGACAGAAAACTTCGATTCCGTGACCGCTCCTGCCATCCCCGGTGGTTGGACCATCATCGATGCCAATGATGATGCCAGAACCTGGGTAAGCTATGCAGGCGATGCCCAGAGCTCCCCGAACAGCATGCGGGTGATGTATCATGGAACCAATGCCACGGATGACTATGCCGTCTCGCCTCCCTTGTCCCTCACCGGCGGAGTGTCTTATCAGCTCGATTTCTACTACCGTGCATATTCTGCAAGCTACACTGAAAAGCTGAAGGTAATGATAGGCACGGCTCCCACCGCGGAAGCTATGACTACCACCGTGATAGACCTTGATGGCTTTTCAAACATTACATATCAACGCGCCAAAGCCTATTTCACAGCCCCCAGCACCGGTATTTTCTATCTGGGCTGGCACGGTTATAGCGATGCAAATAAGTATTACATCTACTTTGATTCCGTCACCATATCCGAGGCAGTGGATTACGATCTTGCCGCCACCGCTATCACTGGCGATGTCTTTGCCATTGCTGGCACCCAGACCACTCACAGCGTCAGCGTGCAAAACAATGGCGCACAAGAAGTAGATAGCTACACCGTGTATCTCAAGAATGCGGCAAATGATGCCATCCTGGCATCTGAGACCATCACCACCGCCCTCGCCGTGGATGCCAGCAATACTGTTGCCTTACAGTGGACGCCTCAAACCCCGGGTGACTTGCAGATTTATGGTGAGGTCTCTTTTGCCTTGGACGAAACAGCTTCCAACAACGCCACTGCACCCATGGATGTGAAAGTATATGCCAGCGACCTGATGGTGGAAAGCTTTGAAGGCACCACCTTCCCGCCGGAAGGCTGGATGCGCACCACCAGCAGTACCTCATACTGGACATATTCCACTACAGCCTTCCATGGCTCCAGAAGCATGTACGCCTTCACTTCTACCAGCTTGGATTATAGGATCTCCACTCCCGTGCTGCAGATTGGCACAGGCAGCACCATTGATTTCTACGCACGTGCCTCCAATACCTCTCAAGTGCTCAAGATCCAACAATCCACAGACCGTGAAACTTGGCAACAGATTGGTGACGATATCACCTTTACCGAAGCCAACGTCTGGTATCCCATTTCCATTCCTTTGAGTGAACTGAATAACGGGAACTATTACCTGGCATTTTATGCCCCCACCCACACCACCACTGGCAGCATCTACGTTGACCTTGTGGTGAGCCCTCAGGCAGCAGCCGTGGTGCCTGGTCCTGTCACCCTGCTCACACCCGCCGATGAAGCTACAAACGTACCTGTTAGACCCACCCTCACCTGGACGGCTCCCACCACCGGTGGTCTTGCCGATGAGTACAAAGTGTATGTGGGCACCTCAGATACCTTTAGCCAAAACGACCTGGTGGCAACGGTGGAAACACTGACTTACACCCTTGAAACCAACCTCAACTATAACACCCAGTATTATTGGACTGTGGCAGCCAGCAACGATACCGGCGATTCCACAAACAACCCTGTCTTCAGCTTCACCACCATGCCTGACCCCACCATCACCGTCTTCCCCTTCACGGAAGGTTTTGAGGATGGATACGCTCACGCTCAGGTTGTTGGTCAGCCGTGGATGCAATTGACTGGACCCCTATATACTGCCAAGTCTTGGACAGCCAATAATACCGAAACAACCTATAACCGCACTCCCCGCAGCGGAGACTGGAACGCCTACCTGCAATGGGGTGGTCAATCCGCCCTCGTACGTCCCATCTATCTGCAGAGCGGTTATGACTACAGTATGGAATTCTACGCACGCCAGGATGGTGCAACCGCCACCAACGCCTGGATGACAGCGCTCCTGGGCTCTGAACCCACCCTGGAAGGCCTCGACCGCGTAATTGTAGCTCAAGCCGGCTTGGTAAACGGAGATTATCAAAGATTCTTTGGTCAATTCACCGTCCTCGACAGCGGAGTATATTACATAGGCATCCAAGGCTGGATCAATAGCACGCCCTATTATATCAGCCTGGATGATATCACCATCACCGAAACCTTAGCTGTCACCGCCGAACCTCCCATCCTCAACTACCCCGTGGAACTGAGTGATATGCCCAAAGATGGATTCGACTTCAGCTGGATTCCCGACGAAACCGGTGGCGCAGCCGAGCTCTACATCCTCTATATCTGGGATGATGAAGACTATCAATTGGGCGATCTGGCTTGGGAAACCACAGCCACTTCCTTCAACCCCGTCCTTGATGAAGACAATCCCATGGAGTTTGAATATGGCAAACGCTACAATTGGGCTGTCTCCTCATTCAAATTAGGTGTGGAATCCGACTTGGCAGAAAGCTGGTTCATCATCGAAAACGATCCCGTCATCACCCTGCCCTTCTTTGAAGGCTTTGAAGATGGATACACCCACGGACAAGCGGTTGGAATGCCTTGGAAACAACTCACCGGCACCCAATTTGCAACCAAATATTGGACCGCCAATAATACCCTTACTGACTACAACCGCAGCCCCCGCAGCGGAGATTGGAACGCTACCCTGCAATATAGCGGTCAATCCGCCCTCGTGCGTCCCATCGATCTAACTGCTGGCACCAATTACTACATCAGGTTCTATGCCCGTCAGGATGGCACAGTCTCTTCCAACGCTTATGTGAAAGCCCTCTTGGGCAGCGCAGCAAGCCTGGCAGACCTGAATATCGAAATCCTGCCCCAGACCAATATCATCAACGGAGATTACCAGGAAATGTACGCCGAGTTTAACGTAGAAAGCAGCGGCAGATATTACCTTGGTATCCAAGGCTATATCAACAACAGCCCTTGGTATATCAGCCTTGATGATATCACCATCGAAGAGATCGTACCCTACGCTATGCCGGCATCCAATCCCAACCCTGCCGATGGAGATACGAATATAAACGCTCTCCCCACCCTGTCCTGGCAAAATCACGGAACAATCGCTTCCTTTGATCTGTACCTCAGCACCAACCAGCAGGCAGTGAGCTCCCTCGATAGCTCCGCCCTTATCGTGACCGGTCAAACTGATCCTCTCAATAGCCACACCCTCACCACTGCCCTCGACTATGGCCAGGAATACTTCTGGAGTGTGGTGCCCAAGGATGGCAGCGGCGTTCCTCCCACGGATCCCATTGCCGTATGGAGCTTCACCACGGAAGCAGATCCTCGCATCCTCAGCCTGCCTCACGCAGAAAACTTCGACGATGTGACCACCCCGAACTTCCCCAGAGGCTGGACGCCCATCAAAACCAACACCTCCTCCTCGCTCTACACCTCCAGCACTTACTCTCACACACCCTCAAACTCCGTGTATATGTATAGCTATTCCGCCTCGGAGACAATGAGACTGGTGACGCCTGAGGTGATGGTACCGCTGAATAGCATCAAAGTAAGCTTCCAATTGCGCTCAACTGGCACTACCAACTACAGCCTGAAGGTTGGAACCGTGGATACTCCCAATGCTGATGGCGTTTTCACAGAGATCGCCACCATCAATCCCACAGTATCCGCAGCGTTCGAACCCCATACTGTGTCTTTTGCCAACTACACTGGCACAGACCGTTATATCGCCTTCCAGCATGGCTTGGGTGCAGCCTATCAGAGCATGTATCTGGATACCATCCTCTTGGAAGAGCTGTTGACCGCAGATATGGCAGCCACTGCCATCTCCGGACCCTTCCACGGCTTTATCGATGAGGAAAGCACCTTCACCATCACGGTGCAGAATGCTGGTTCCCAAACGCAAAACGCCTACACCGTGGGACTCTATTCCACAGATTCCGGCTCTCCGCTTGCCACTGTGAACGTCACAGAAGAGCTGGCATCCTTTGCAACTGCACAACACCAGTTGAATTGGACACCCACGGCTCTCGGCAATGTGACCCTTTATGGTAAAGTGACATTGGCTGGAGATCAAAACAGTGACAATAACCAAACTACCAATCATAACGTAACCGTCTATCCTCAGGGCATCCTGATGGAAGACTTCGAATCTGGAACCATCCCTGACAATTGGACTGTTATCAATGCCGATGGCGGATCGCAAAGCTGGCAGGTGACTACCTCCAACCCCCACACCGGCAGCTATTCCGCAAACGTGAGATACGAAACCAGCAGCCTGCAAAACGATGACTGGCTTATCACTCCTCCGCTGAAAGTTACATCCGACACCACGGATGAAATCAGCTTCTGGTTGAGAACCTACAACGCTACATCTGAAGACGCCTGGGAAGTCCTGATCTCCACCACCGATACCAACCCCGCATCATTCACCATGATTGATTCCGGTGATGGCTATCTGGTAAACTACGTCCAAAAGGTCTATAACCTGGATAGCTATGGTGATGCAGTTATCTACCTTGCCGTCCGCTACAGAGGTTCCTACAACTGGTATATGTATGTGGACGATTTCTTTGGTCCTCCCATCTACGTGCCTGAAAGCTTGGATACACCTGAAGTGACCCTGGAAAAAGAGGGCACCGGCCTCAAACTGAGCTGGGAACCCATCGCTAACAGCAACCACTACAAGGTATATGAAGCTGATACACCCGAAGGACCCTGGACTTTGGCAAACACCACTACAAATACTTACTATAACATCACGAACCCTGCAGATAGAAAGTTCTATCAGGTGCAGGCAACCACAGAAGCGGCAGCCCGCGAACAAATCCCTGCATTTACCAACACTCAGGAAGATGACGACCTGAGGGATAGTCTTAGGATGCGAGGACTGCACCACTAAATCAATTCTGAAGCGTTAAGCGACAGATACCCCCCCCCCGCTGTAAAAGGCGGGGGATTTTTTTAGGTTTTAGTTGATAGGGGGGCGGCGTTCCGCCGCTTTCGTGTTATTTCGTACTTTTCGTGGTTATTATAATATCGGCGAGCGGTAGCGAGCTGAAAAATTCGTGTACTTCGTGTAATTCGTGGTTCAAAAAAAGAGGTGACGCAGCCTGCGCCTTGTGGCAAACTATCAACAGCCCTTTTCAAGACAAAACATACACACCCTAATTCATTATACTACACTTAGATATACCATCATCATGACACCTCTTCACCCTCCCCTATTCCAATGTCAAGCGGCAAGAATCAGCCCAGTTTTGCCCTGCCGGCTACCACAAGCTTATTTTTTGTTCTTGACACGTTTGAGAACTTACCCAAGAGTGTGCTTCAGGTAATTAATGTGTTACAGCTCAGCTTGCCCACTATTTTACAGGATTATACCAGCAAGCTGTTTGCCGAATACAATATGAATTTATAGTTTATTTTAATGGGAAGAAACGCTTTATAAGATAAATGTTATACTATCGTGCATCACGGTGCCGACGCGCTCGGCGCCACACATCTTGCCTCGTGGCAGTATCTTTATTATCATGCGGGATATACAGCTTCCTGTATCCCCCTGCATTGTTCACGAGTAACGTAATAAGACCCAGTGAGACCTGAAAAATGACAGCTTGTTCACGATACCACACAACAACCAATATCATCGCACAAAACACTATCGGTGTCTTCACAGGCTGGGAATTTCTCACCCCTAAGCAGCTAACATCCTTGTCAAACTGGTGTAACCTCTAAAAGGAGGTCTTACCCACCCACAACCAAACAGCTTATTCTTACAAGTTCAAATCAAACTAAAAGGAGTTTTTGGTTATGAATAACTTTTTTAAGCTAATTATAGTGCTGACTCTCATGTTGGCATTTTGTGGTGTAGCCATGGCGGATACTGTTTCCATCGGAACAGGAACATCCACCACATCCTACTTGCCCTTATATGGACTTTACGGCTATAACTACACTCAGCAAATCTTTACCCAAACCCAGATCAATACCTCCGGAAACATCACTAAAATACGTTTTTTCTACGTCTCCGGCGCTATTGCCAATTCCAAAGACTGGGTCATTTATATGGGCCATACAGATAAAGAAACATTCGCCACCGCCACCGATTGGGTGCCCTTGGCAGATCTAACCCAAGTCTTTGCCGGCGATGTGACCAATATGGTCCCTGCCGCCAATAACTGGATGGAAATCACCCTGACCACCCCCTTCAACTATAATAACACAGACAACCTCGTGATTGCCGTGGATGAAAACACTTCTGGTTACGCAAGCATGAGTTGGGGTGGCTTCACCAGCGGGACCAATACGGGTATTTATTACTATAATGATACTACCAACCCTGACCCCGCCAGCCCGCCTACGGCCACCAGCAGAACAGCTACCATCAACCGCATCCAGCTTGTTTTCCCAAACAGCAGCGCACCTCTGGCACCCACTCTTTCTGAACCTGCCAATGGCGGCTGGGCTATGACGGATGCCCTTCTGAAATGGCAATCCACACCCGGAGCGGGAGACGCCAATGCTTATGACGTTTATTTTGGCACCGCCGCCAATCCGCCACTGGTGAGCAGCAATCAAGCTGAAAATTTCTATACTCCCACCCTCGCCGCAAACCAAAAGTACTATTGGAAAGTGATGGCAAAGAATGAGATTGGCAATTCCCCCGCTTCGGATATCTGGAGCTTCAATACTCCCGGAGCTAACAACCTCGTGGAGAGCTTTGAAGAGACCACCTTCCCGCCTCCGGGATGGGCAAATCCGGGTACCTGGAGCCGCAGCACTTCTTACAAAGTGCATGGCACTGCCGGTGCTTACAAATATGGCAGCACCAGCACCCAATACATCCTTTCCACACCCAGGCTCACAATTACCAACGACAGCGCTCTGAACTTCTGGTCTTATGTGACCACAGCCACCGGAACCCTGCAAGTGGTGTATTCAACAGACAGAGTCACCTGGACCCAAGTGGGCGCAAACATCACCCATGCCGCTGCCAGCACTTGGTACAACAACAACGTTGACCTCAGCTCCTTGGCTGGCAACAACTACTATCTGGGCATCCGCACCGGATTGCAAAGCGCAAGCTTCTATATAGACATGGTGATCGGACCGGAAGTAACTCCGGAAGCCCCCGGCGCACCCACAGCCAGTCTGCCCGCAGATAATGCCACCGCCCAGAGCGTCGCCCCCACCTTCACATGGACTGGCCCCACAACTGGTGGCGTACCCACCGGCTACAGGCTCTATCTGGACACTGTTGACGGCTCCACCCTCTTTGCAGACAACATCACCGGGCTCAGCTACACTCCCACCGCACTCTTGGATTATGAGACCACCTACTATTGGAAAATGGCTGCATTCAACGCCATGGGAGAAGGTCCTGCCACCACGGTGCGCAGCTTCACCACCAGAGACGACCCCACCATCTATACTCTGCCCTGGACGGAGGATTTTGAAGGCACCACCTTCCCGCCCACAAACTGGGCAAGGCTTACCGGGCTCTACCCCAGCGAAACACCTGCCACATATACTAGCGGTTGGATGTCGGCAAACTTTGCCAATATTAGCACCCCGCCCAACAAATCCGCCCGCCTCAATATCTATGGCACCACCATAAAATACTGGCTGGTCACCCCGCCCGTAGCCATTCCTGCCGGTGCTTATGATCTCAAGTTTGACCTGGCACTCACCACCTATAGTGGAACTAACCCCGTGGATCCCCTCCAGCAATTGGACGATAAATTTATCGTGCTCATCAGCGATAGCCCGATGATGACCGATGCCACCGTCCTGCGCCAGTGGGATAACGCCGGGTCCCCTTATGTATATAACGAGATTGCGTATTTGGGTGAAAGCCAGATCATCGATCTCAGCGCCTATACCGGCACCAAATACATCGCCTTCTACGGGGAATCCACTGTTACGGGTGGCGATAACAACGTCTATGTGGATAACGTCACCGTCCGCCAAACCCCTGCTCTGCCCATCTTCAGCTATAGCCCGGACGCTCTGAATTTTGGCACCTTGCTGCAGAACAATCCCAGCGCTTGGCAAAACGTGACCGTCACCAATGATGGCGCTGGAATCATCAACCTCAACGCAGGCAATGTGAGCGTCATCGGCACCCATGCCAGTATGTTTGCAGTTGATACCAGCAACCTGCCGGCTGCCTTGGGAACCGGAGAAAGCGTCACCATCCCCGTGCGCGCTACCCTCACCGCTGAAGGAGCCATCTCCGCCACCATGCGCATGGCTTATGGCGGCGTCAATTACGACGTGGCTCTCTCCGCTGAAGGAATGCCCGCCGGAACCGTGATCATCGGTGATGGCATTGCCAACCTGTACATGCCCGTAAACGCATACTATGGATACAGCTACTCCCAAAGCATCTATCGTCAGGGAGATATCGATATGGCAGACAAGCGTATCGAAAAGATATCTTACTACTGGAACGGTGCGGGCGCTGGTAACAACTCTAACGAATGGGTTGTCTATATGGGACATACTGAAGAAGAGACATTCGCCAGTACCTCTGCTTGGATACCCCTCAGTGATCTTACCCCGGTCTACTCCGGTACGCTCAATATCCCTGCCACTGCTGGCTGGATCACCATCACTCTCTCCAATCCCTTCGTGTACAACAACAGAGATAACCTGGTGATTGCCGTTGACGAAAACAAGGCAGGCTACGATAGCTCCACCTATTTCTTCTTCAATACCAACACCACTGGCGAAAACCGGAGTATCCGTGCCTATAGTGATACCTATAATCCGGATCCTGCCAATCCGCCTACGAGTGCCACGCAAACTACTGTTGCCGGCTATCCCAATATCATGATGATTTTGGGTGATCTGCCCACCGCCCCCATCTTCAGCTATTCCCCTGCAGCGCTGGATTTTGGTTTGATGGCACAAGACGTCCCCACAGCTTGGCAAAACGTGACGGTCTCCAACACTGGCGCCGGAACGCTTAACCTGGCAGCAGCCAATATCAGCTTTGTGGGTACTGATGCCAGCATGTTTGAATTTGACAACGTGAACCTGCCTGCAACATTGGCAGCAGGCCAAAGCGTAATCATCCCCGTGCGCGCCACCATCACTGCGGAAGGTGCCATCTCCGCCACTATGCGCATGGTGTACGGCGGCGCCAACTACGACGTGGAGCTGAGCGCAGAAGGTCTTCCCTTGGGAACAGTAATAATCGGCGATGGCGTAGCCACCCAAATCAAACCCTTTGGAACCCTTTGGGGTTACGAGCGTTCCGCCGCTCTTTACACTGCTGAACAGGTCGGCTTGATCGGTCTGGTGGATAGCGCTGCTTGGTATTGCAATACCACCAGTACCACTTCCATCCCCTACAAGGTCTATGCCGGCACCACCTCCGCAACTGCCCTCACAGCTCAATCCTGGGATAACTTCAAATCAACCCTCACCCTGGTCAAGGAAGGAACCCACGTCTTCAGCAGCACCGGCTGGCACACCTTTGAGTTTGACAACCCCGTCATGTATGGCGGTGGCAACCTCATCGTGGCTGTGGAAACCAACTACGGCGGCTCTGGCGGCGGCAGCGGACATCAATTCCGCTATACCACCGGTGCCACTGGCTCCCACATGTATTGGAACGTGGATACCACTCCTCCCACCACTCTCAACGGCACACTCAACACATCACGTCCCAACATCATGCTGCATATCGAGGAACCTCCCGAAGGCGAACCCGCAGCACCCGTCATGACCTATCCTGCTGATAGAGCCACCGGGCTGCCTGTCAATGGATTCAACCTCTCTTGGAATGCTGATATTGAGAATGGCGGCGTGCCTGAATACTATGTTGTATTTATGGCTCAGGATGAAGAAAGCATCTATGATGAATATTTCTTCGAGACTGAAAACACTTACTTCAACCCCGTCGTGGAAGGCGGATTGGAGCTTGGCTATCTGGAAACCTGGTATTGGTATGTGCAGGCTATCAACGCCCATGGTGAAGCCCTGGCAGAAGAAATCTTCAGCTTCACCACTGAAACCGACCCTCGCATCCTCAGCCTGCCTCATGCCCAGAACTTCGACGGTGTCACCACCCCGAACTTCCCCAGAGCCTGGACACCTGTAAAAACCAACACTGGGTCATCGCTCACCACCTCCAGCACCTACTCTCACACACCCTCAAATTCCGTGTATATGTACAACCAAACCCTTACGGAAACAATGAGACTGGTGACGCCTGAAGTAGTGGTGCCGATCAATAGCATCAAGCTCAGCTTCCAGCTGCGTGCTGGCAGCACCACAAACTACAGCTTTAAGGTTGGAACCGTGGATACTCCTGATGTAGATGGCGTTTTCACCGAGATCGCCACCATCACACCCACGGTATCTGCCGCTTTCGAGCCCCACAGCGTGTCCTTTGCAAATTATACCGGCACAGACCGTTATATCGCATTCCAACACGGCGTGGGCGGAACCTATCAGAGCCTCTATCTGGATACCGTCCTCTTGGAAGAGCTGATGCCCATAGACATGGCTGCCACCACCCTCAGCGCACCCGGATATGGCGTGGCAGGCACTCCCTTTACATTTGAATTGGGCGTGTATAACAACGGTACCCAACCTGTATCCAACTATACCATCTATCTCAAATCAGACAACACCGTCTTGACCAGCCGCGTCATCACCGAAGCTTTGGCTGCAGATGAAAGTGCTGTGCACGAGATTGAATGGACCCCCACCTTGGGTGGAAACTATCAGATCTATGCCGAAGTGGTTGCAAATGGTGATGGAAACAGCAGCAACAACAGCACCGGCATCAAAAATGTGCTTGTGTTTGACAGTTCCATGACGATGCTGCCCGTGGGCGATGAAGATAGCACGCTGTCTTCAAACAGCCTGCCCCTGAACTTCTATTACAAGAGCAGCCTCAGTGAAACACTGTATTATCCTGAAGAATTGCACCTGCTTTCCGGTGATATCACTGCCCTTATCCTCACAAATAACTTCACCAGCTCCACTGTGCTAAACAAAGAAATCAAAATCTACATGGCAGAAACTGAAGCGGAAAACCTTAGCGCTGGCTGGCTGACTGATGAATTTGTGGAAGTCTTCAACGGCAATCTGGATTTCCCCGCAGGCGTGAATCAAATCGTTATCCCGCTCACCACTCCATTTGAGTATAACGGTGGTACTTTGGCGGTGCGCTACAACCGTGTGTTGGATACCCAATACCATGCATCAACTGACAGATTCTTCTACACCAACACTCTCGAGTATCCCAGTCGCAGTCGCTATATGCAAAGCGATACCGTGGAATACGATCCGGAAGCTCCTGTCGCTGGTGGCACCCTGAATGCCTGGCTACCCAATACCACCTTCGTGGTGAGTGATGCCGATTTGCAGCCTCATGCCAAGCTGGAAGGCTATGTGCGCGATGCGGCAAACAACCCCATCCCCGAAGCAACTGTGACCCTCACAGACGAGCGTTATAGCACCATCACAGATGGAACCGGTTATTACAGCTTCACGTTCTGGGAAGTGCACACCGTTTCCGCCACGGCATCCAAACCCACCTACTATTCGCAAACCGTCACCGATATCGAGCTGCTGGTGGGTCAAACCGTCACCCAAAACTTCACCTTGCAGGCAATGCCCCGCGTCACCGTCTCCGGTATCGTAAAAACAAACGATATCCCCGGCGGCGTAGTGGGTGCCACAATCACCCTGCATGGCGATGAAAACCACACGGTATATTCCACCGCCAACGGTGCTTTCAGCATCCCGAACGTATTGGGTAACACCACTGGCATTCCTTACACCATCACCGTCACCTATGCCGGCTACGATTCCTACAGCGGCAGCACCACGGTTTATGGCAGCGCAGTAAATCTGGGCACCATCACCCTCATCGAAAAACTGTGGACTGCTTACAACCTGGTGGCAGAGCGTCACGTAAGTGGTGCCGAGCTCACTTGGGATGCCGCCGAAGAACCTGACTACTTCTTCTGGGATTTTGAAGAAGACGATGGCGGTTGGGAAAGCGGAGGCTATGGCGACTGGGAATGGGGGAACACCTATCCCAGCGGCGGAACCTTCAACTGGACTGAAAGCCCGGATTCCTGCGTGCCTCCCACAGCCGCCTACTCTGGAACCGGACTCTGGGGCACCAAGCTCTATACAAACTATTCAAACGCTGGAGCCTGGAGCTACCTGACCAAAACTGTGGATCTCGCCGGATTCACCAATCCCCAGCTTCGCTTCTGGAGATGGAACAATATGTTTGGTGATTTCGACTACTGGCAGGTGCAGGTAAATGGCACCATGGTCTTGGAAGAGAAAGTGCTCAGCAACGCCTGGGTGGAAAAGGTCGTGGACCTCAGTGCTTATACAGACCAGGAAGTCACCATCAGATTTGCCGCTTATGCCACCACAGTGGTAGCTTATGCCGGCCTCTATATCGATGACATCTATATTGGACCTCCTCCTGCAGACAAATCCAGATATGCGGAAGACCGCAGCCTGCAAGGCTATAACGTCTATCGCATGTTGGCAGATGATGAAGCCACACCTGAGAACTGGACCCTGCTGCAAAGCGGTGTCACCAATACCACCTACTTGGATACCGGCTTTGCCACCGTGCCCTCTGGACTATACAAATGGGCAGTGAAGGCAAATTACACTGGTGACCACACTTCCCCTGCAGTGATCTCCAATCCCCTCGGCGTTTTTGGGGCTCCCCAAAACCTGGCGATCACAGCACTTGGAAACAACGTCACCCTTAGCTGGACACCAGAAACCGGTGCCTCTTACTATGTGGTATATGGCGCCGATGATCCTTATGCAACCACTTGGAACGTTTTGGGTTATACCACCTCCGCTGGCTATACCTTCAACGCTACCAATGCACCCTACAAGTTCTTCAAAGTAACGGCTGCAGATGGCGATATGCCCTCTGGCAGGAATAGATAACCTTGGTGAAGGAGGCCTTGCGGCCTTCGAAATCAACAGAAAAAGGCGGGACCTTGTGTTCCGCCTTTTTTTGTAACCACGAATTACACGAACTATCACGAATTTGGGCTCGCTATCGCTCGCTATTATTTGATAAGTATGCAAAGTATTAACCGAACTTGCGCAAGATTTTCCTAAAAAAAGCCATTTTCCAATCGTAAGTCATTGATATATAGACCTCGGATACCCAAAAAAAGGTCTGTTAGTGCCCAAAATTAGATACCTGCCTGAA
>Ga0172382_10000790_pt1 | contig 58509 bp, 59 predicted proteins | sample Leawel138RmetaG_FD_122245 | JGI IMG/M metagenome (GOLD analysis project Ga0172382, IMG submission 122245) | Leachate microbial communities from a municipal landfill in Southern Ontario, Canada - Leachate well 138R metaG | ecosystem: Engineered > Solid waste > Landfill > Unclassified | place...
GCTCGATTTTCGACCACGCTTCGTCGTCCAGCCAGTAGAGCTTCCGCATTCAAGGCTCCCTTCCAGAAGCCTTGAATCAGAACGGTAGAAAGCTCGCCACGCCTAATTGAGTACCGACCCTAGTGCTTCAGGGCGTCCCGCAGGCCTTCCTTGACGCCGCCGACGCCCTTCTGAATCTTGCCTTCGGCCTTGTCCATGCCGCCCTCGGCGACCAGGCGCTCGTCGTCGGTCGCCTTGCCGACGGCCTTCTTCATCGAGCCCTTGGCGTCCTTGGCGGCGCCCTTCATCTCGTCCTTGTGCATCGCATCACCTCTGTCGGGGTCGGCCCGGGACGGGTCGCCTCTCGCCAAGGACTACGCGGAGGACGGGGCGGGGTTCCCGGCCGGAACAAGCCAAGCCATTGATTCGGGCTCGGTTCTTCTGAGTTCAGTCGCCGCGGGCGGTGCGGTCGAGAAGGTCGTGGAAGGCCGCCTCGGCCAGGGCCCGGGCGTCGGCGTCCTCCAGCAGGCGGCGGTTGTCGTTGTGGCCGAACACGAAGCTCTTCATCTGGAAGGCGGCCAGCCGGGCCTGGCGGTCGGACAGGGGCGGGTCGGTCAGCGCCGTGAACTCGCGCTGCAGAGTGCGCAGCCAGCGCCGCTGCTGGGCCTGCAACAGGTCGCGCAAGGGGCCCGGCTGATCGTCGAGCTCGGCGCCGGCGGACATCAGCAGGCAGCCGCCTTCGGCGTTCTCCACCTCGCTCCAGGTCAGCCAGCGCTCGAAGATGGTCTCCAGCCGCGCTCGTCCCGGCGGCAGTTCCGCGGCCGGCGCCCAGACGAAGGCGGTGAAGCGCTCGAGCGTGGTCTCCAGCACGGCCAGCTGCATCGCCTCCTTGGACTCGAAGTGCTTGAACAGGCCGCTCTTGGACAGGCCCACCGCCTCGGCGACGTCGTTGAGGCTGACCACCGACAGGCCGCGCACGGCCGCCTGACGGGCCGCCTCCTGCAGGATCCTCGCGCGGGTGGCCTCTCCCTTGCGCACGTGAAGCGCCTCCTTGACCAAGGTGACCGATCGTGCTCTTTTCTCATTTAGCGACCGGTCGTGCCCTTTTTTATTCGAAGGACACGAAACATGCAAAGGCTCGGAGTTCTCGGGGTGGCCGCGATGGCGATCCTCACCGCCCAGCCGTATTCGGCGGAGGCGCGAGAGACGTCGCGCCGCGAGGCGGCGCGCGCCCAGACGACCGCCGTCAGCCTGGAGGCGGCGATCGGCGACGTCTCCTGGACCTGCGTCGGCGACCGGTGCGTCGGCACGGGGCCCAAGCGGCTGGACTCGATGATGAAGGATTGCCGCCGTGTGGCGGCGGCGATCGGTCCGCTGCAGACCTTCGAGCGCTCAGGGCGGCGGCTCACCCCGCGCCAGGTCGCCGCCTGCAACCGGCTGGCCGGCGAAGCGGGCTACGTCCTGGCCGGCGGCGCCGGTCCCCGCTGACCGGCCGCTTTCCCCGCCCGACGTTGCGCCAGCGGCGGGCGGGGGCTATCTCCCTCGCGACTTCCCCAATTTTGCGAGAGTGCGGAGCGCAATGGCGCAACAATACATTTTCCAGATGCAGGGCCTGACCAAGGTCTATCCCGGCGGCAAGAAGGTCTTCGAGAACATCTGGCTCTCGTTCTACCCGGACGCGAAGATCGGCGTCGTCGGCGTCAACGGCTCCGGCAAGTCGACGCTGCTGAAAATTATGGCCGGCCTCGATCAGGACTTCTCTGGCGAAGCGCGCGCCGCCGAGGGGACCAAGATGGGTTACCTCGAGCAGGAGCCGCAGCTCGATCCTGCACTCGACGTGTGGGGCAACGTCATCGCCTGGTGCGAAGAGAAGAAGATTTTCGACAAGTACAACGAGGTCGCCAACAAGCTCGGCGAGGACTACTCGGACGAGCTGATGGAGGAGATGACCAAGCTCCAGGAGCAGCTCGACGCGGGCGACCTGTGGGACATCGACTCCCGCATCGAGATGGCCATGGACGCGCTCCGCTGCCCGCCGAACGACTGGCCGGTGGACAAGCTGTCGGGCGGCGAGCGTCGCCGCGTGGCGCTGGCGCGCCTGCTGCTGTCCAAGCCGGACATGCTGCTGCTGGACGAGCCGACCAACCACCTGGACGCCGAGTCCGTCGCCTGGCTGCAGCACCACCTGGAGAACTTCCCGGGCTGCGTCATCCTGGTGACCCACGACCGCTACTTCCTCGACCAGGTCACCAAGTGGACGCTGGAGCTCGACCGCGGCAAGGGCATCCCCTACGAGGGCAACTACTCGTCCTGGCTGGAGCAGAAGGCCAAGCGGGTGGCCATCGAGGAGCGCGAGGCCGAGAGCCGCAAGCGCACCATCGACCGCGAACTGGAGTGGGTGCGTTCCTCGCCCTCGGCGCGGCGCTCGAAGTCCAAGGCGCGCCTGGCGGCCTTCGAGGAACTGGTCAACCAGGCTGAGCGCCAGAAGCAGACCTTCGCCCAGATCCAGATCCCGCCGGGGCCGCGGCTCGGCAATGTGGTCATCGAGGCCGAGAACCTCGAGAAGGCCTACGGCGACAAGCTGCTGTTCAAGGATCTCAGCTTCAAGCTGCCGCCCGGCGGCATCGTCGGCGTGATCGGGCCGAACGGGGCCGGCAAGTCGACCCTGTTCAAGATCATCACCGGCCAGGAGACCCCGGACAAGGGCTTGATCCGCCTCGGCGAGACCGTGCAGCTGTCCTACGTCGACCAGTCGCGCGACGCGCTCGACCCCAACAAGACCGTCTGGGAAGAGGTTTCGGGCGGCCTCGACATCATGAAGGTGGGCGGCCGCGAGATCCCTTCGCGGGCCTATGTCGGGTCTTTCAACTTCAAGGGCTCCGACCAGCAGAAGAAGGTCGGCCTGCTCTCGGGCGGCGAGCGCAACCGCGTGCACCTGGCCAAGACGCTGGCCAGCGGCGGCAACGTCATCCTGCTCGACGAGCCGACCAACGACCTGGACGTGGAGACCCTGCAGGCGCTGGAGAGCGCGCTGGAGGACTTCCCCGGCTGCGCGGTGGTGATCAGCCACGACCGCTGGTTCCTGGATCGTCTGGCGACCCACATCCTGGCCTTCGAGGGCGACAGCCACGTCGAATGGTTCGAGGGCAACTTCGAAGCCTACGAGGAGGACAAGAAGCGCCGCCTCGGGGCCGACAGCCTGATCCCGCACCGGATCAAGTTCCAGAAGTTCAGCCGATAGGAGAGGGGTGACAGGTAGGCCTCCCGGCCAACCTGTCACCTCCCTCGAAACCGCCGGAACCGCGCCCCGCCGCCCCGGGTTGCCTGTCGAACCCCGACAACGACAGGAGACTCGAGATGGCGAACGAACGGCTGGAGGGCCGCCGCGTGGCGGTGCTGGCGACCGACGGTTTCGAGCAGGTGGAGCTGACCCGGCCCGTCGAGGCGCTGAAGGAGGCCGGCGCGATGGTCGAGGTGGTCTCGCCCAAGGCCGGCCAGATCCAGGGCTACAACCACCACGACAAGGGCGACATGATCCCTGTGGACCGGCAGCTCTCCGAGGCCGACCCGGAGGCCTTCGACGCGCTGGTGCTGCCCGGCGGGGTGATCAACCCCGACCAGTTGAGGCTTGAGCCCGAGGCCATCGCCTTCATCCGCAGCTTCGTCGAGACGGGCAAGCCGATCGCCGCCATCTGCCACGGCCCCTGGACACTGATCGACGCCGGCGGCGCGCAGGGCCGGCGGGTGACCTCCTGGCCGTCGCTGAAGACCGATCTGACCAACGCCGGGGCGAAGTGGGAGGACAGCGAGGTGGTCACCGACCGCGGCCTCGTCACCTCGCGCAAGCCGGACGACCTGCCCGCCTTCTGCGCCAAGATGCTGGAGGAGTTCGCCGAGGGCAGCCACGCGAACCGCTCCATGCGCGATCAGCCGGGCGGTGAGGCGCGGCCGTCGATGTAGCGGCCGACTTCAGCCGATCTCCCGCACTCGCCGCAGGGGGCTGAAGAGGCCGATCAGCGGGGCGAGCGCCAGGCCGGCGACGGCGACGAACGTCCACGAGACCCCCCAGCGTCAGCCCCACCAGCAGCGCCGCGGCGCTGCTGGCCGCCGCTAGCAGGCCCAGCGCCTCCGGCCCGGCCGAAAGCGCCAGCACGGCGGTGATCGGAAGTCCCTCGCGCGTGATCCGCGCCCCGAACTCGGCGATGGCCTGGGCGGACCACAGCTTCACGAAGTCCGGTTGGCGCTCGAGCGGCGGCGACGGGCCTCCGGCGTTCGGAATGGGCTGCATCTGACGCTCCCCCGTGCTCAGCTAATAGGAGACGCCGCCCCCGGAGAAGCCCATGAGCCAGGACGCCCCGACCGTGATGATCTCCAGCCAGCGGATGGTCCCGATGCTGGGCCGCCTCGAGGACCAGGGCTGGCGGGTCGTGCATGCCTGGGACCTCTCGGACGCGGACCGGCAGGCGGTGCGCGCCTGCATCGGGGCGGGGGACGACGTGATGAAGCCGGAGTTCCTCGCCACCCTGCCAAACCTGACGCTCGTGGCCTGCGTCAGCGCCGGCTACGACGGCGTGGACGTGGACTGGTGCCGGGCTCGCGGCATCGAGGTGACCCACGCCAAGGGTGTCAACGCCGACGACGTGGCCGACCATGCCGTCGGCCTGATGATCGCCGGCTGGCGCAACATCGCCCTCGGCGACCGCAACGTGCGGGCCGGCCTCTGGCGCGAAGGGACCGGCGCGCGGCCGAGCCTCAAGGGGCGCAAGGTGGGCGTGGTTGGCCTCGGCCACATCGGCGCGGCGATCACCGAGCGCTGCACGGCCTTCGGCATGGAGGTGAACTGGTGGGGGCCCAGGCCCAAGCCGGAGGCGAAGTGGCCGCGGGCCGGGAGCCTGCTGGCGCTGGCCGAATGGTGCGACATCCTGATGGTGGCCTCCGCCGCCAACGCCGAGAACCGGCACATGATCGACAAGGCGGTGATCGAGGCGGTCGGCCCGCGCGGTATGATCATCAATGTCGGCCGCGGTTCGCTGATCGACGAGGACGCCCTGATCGCGGCGTTGAAGGACAAGCGTCTCGGCCGCGCCGGCCTCGACGTCTTCGAGGAGGAGCCGACTCCCGCCGAGCGCTGGGCGGACGTTCCCGGCACGGTGCTCACCCCGCACATGGGCGGCGGCACGGTCGAGTCCCTGCCGGCCATGGTCGCCCAGGCCATCGAGAACGTCCGTCGCCACTTCGCCGGCGAGCCGCCGCTGAGCCCGGTTTAGGGGGATGAGCGGCGGGCGGGGGACGCCGGGCCGTTCCTCTCGCGCGGGAGCGCGGCGGAGGCGGTTCGCGCGGGCCGCGACGCTTGACTTAATCACATAAAGATATCTTTATGTCCTCCATGGCTCTGTCAGCGTCCCAGGCCGTGGAGATCTTGCGCGCCGCCGGCGAGCCGACGCGGCTGCGGATTCTCGCCCTGCTCGCCCGCGAGGAGCTGGCGGTGCTGGAGCTGTGCCGCGTGCTCGACCAGTCGCAGCCGAGGGTTTCCAGACACTTGAAGCTGTTGGCCGAGGCCGGCCTCGTCGAGCGGTTTCCCGACGGCGCCTGGGTCTTCTACCGGCTGACCACCGAGGGCGACGCTCGGGAACTGGTGGCCGACGCCCTGGCCTTGATCGACCCCGACGACCCGGTGCTGAAGCGCGACGCCGAACAGCTGTCGGCGGTGTTTGCCGAGCGCGAGGCCGAGGCGCTGGAATACTTCGCCCGCAACGCCGCCCGCTGGGACGAGATCCGCTCGCTGCACGTGGCCGAGAGCGATGTCGAAGCGGCCATCCTGGAGGCTGCGGGGCCCGGGCCGTTCAAGCGGCTGGTGGACCTCGGCTCCGGCACCGGCCGGATGCTGAAGCTGCTCGGCCCGCACGCGGAGAAGGCGCTGGGCCTGGATCTGTCCCAGCAGATGCTGAACATCGCCCGGGGCGAAGCCGCCAGGGCCGGCCTGGAGGTCGAGCTGCGCCACGGCGACATCTTCGGCACCCGCCTGCCGTCCGAGTTCGCCGATCTCGTGGTCGTCCACCAGGTGCTGCACTACCTGTCCGATCCGGCCGCCGCCTGCCGCGAGGCGGCCCGGCTGGTGGCCGACGGCGGGCGGCTGGTGATCGTCGACTTCGCCCCGCACAGGGTCGAATACCTGCGCGAGGCCCACCAGCACCGCCGCCTGGGCTTCTCCGACAGGGAGATGGAGCGCTGGCTGGCCGACGCCGGCCTGTCGCGCATCCGCGCCCGCGCCCTGCCGCCGAAGGCCGAGGGCGGGCTCACCGTAAAGATCTGGACCGCCGAACGGGTCCGCCAGCCGCAACGGAGCGCTGCATGACGCCCCAGAACACCGCTCTCGGTCCCGTCGCCCGCGCCGGCGCGCTGGGCGCCCCGCGCCCGAAGGTCAGCTTCGAGTTCTCGCCGCCCAAGGGGCCGAAGTCCGAGGCCAGCCTGTGGGAGGCGATCCGCCGTCTCGAGCCGCTGGAGCCGGAGTTCGTCTCGGTCACCTATGGGGCCGGCGGCTCCACGCGCGAGCGCACCCACCGCACGGTGGTGCGCATGCTGCAGGAGACGACCCTGAAGCCGGCCGCCCACCTGACCTGCGTCGAGGCCACCCGCGGCGAGGTGGACGAGATCGTCCGCGCCTACTGGGACGCCGGCATCCGCCACATCGTGGCGCTTAGGGGCGACCCACCCGGCTCGCTGGGCGGCGCCTACACCCCGCCGGCCGACGGCTACGCCAACGCCACCGAGCTGACCCGCGGCATCCGCGCCGTCGCCCCCTTCGAGGTCAGCGTCAGCCTCTATCCGCAGGTGCACCCCGAGAGCCCGTCGATGGAGCACGACATCGAGGTGCTGAAGGCCAAGGTGGACGCAGGCGCGACCCGGGCGATCACCCAGTTCTTCTTCGACATCGACGCCTTCCTCCGGTTCATGGACAAGGTCCGCAAGGCGGGCGTCGGCATCCCCGTCTCGCCGGGGATCATGCCGGTCACCAGCTTCGAGGGGCTGAAGAAGATGTCGAGCGCCTCCGGCATCCCGCTGCCGGGCTGGATCGCCAACCTGTTCGACGGCCTGGACGAGGACCCCGAGACCCGCCGCCTGATCGCCGCCTCGGTGGCGGCCGAGATGTGCACGCGGCTGGCCGAGGAGGGCTATTCGGACTTCCACTTCTACACCCTCAACCGAGCCGACCTCGTCTACGCCATCTGCCGCGTGCTGGGCGTTCGCGAGCGGGCCAAGTCCCCGCAGGAGGCCGCCGCATGAGCCGCGCCGAACGGATCGAACAACTGAAGGCCGCCGCCAGGGAGCGGGTCCTGATCCTCGACGGCTCCTGGGGCGTGATGTTCCAAAAGCGGGGCTTGTCGGAAGAAGATTTCCGCGGCGAGCGGTTCAAGGACCATCCGGTCAACCTGAAGGGCAACAACGACATCCTGTGCCTGACCAGGCCGGACATCGTCGCGGAGCTGCACGACCAGTATTACGCCGCCGGCGCCGACATCTCGGAGACCAACACCTTCTCCTCGACCGTCATCGCCCAGGCCGACTACGGGACCCAGGGCGCGGTGCGCGACATCAACCTGGCCGGTGCGCGGATCGCCCGCGAGGTCGCCGACCGCTGGACGGCGAAGGAGCCGCACAAGCCGCGCTTCGTGGCCGGTTCCATCGGCCCGCTGAACGTCATGCTGTCGATGAGCTCGGACGTGAACGACCCGGGCGCCCGCAAGGTCAATTTCGAGCAGGTCTACGCCGCCTACCGCGAGCAAGTGCTGGCGCTGCACGAGGGCGGGGTCGACCTGTTCCTGATCGAGACCATCACCGACACGCTCAACTGCAAGGCGGCCCTCAAGGCCATCCTGGACCTCGAGGACGAGGGGCTGGAGCCGTTGCCGATCTGGATCTCCGGGACCATCACCGACCGTTCGGGCCGCACCCTGTCGGGCCAGACGGTGGAGGCCTTCTGGAACTCGGTGCGCCACGCCAAGCCGTTCGCGGTGGGGCTCAACTGCGCCCTCGGCGCCGAGCTGATGCGGCCGCACATCGCCGAGCTGGCGCGGATCGCCGACACCCTGGTCAGCGCCTATCCCAACGCCGGCCTGCCCAACGCCATGGGCGAGTACGACGAACAGCCGGGCCAGACCGCTCACGCCCTGCACGAGTGGGCCGAGCACGGGCTGGTCAACATCCTCGGCGGCTGCTGCGGCACGACGCCCGACCATATCCGCCACGTGGCCGAGGCGGTGAAGGGGGTGAAGCCCCGTCAGCCGCCGGTGCGCGAGCGGGCCATGCGCCTGGCCGGGCTGGAGCCGTTCGAGCTGGCATGAGCCCGCTCAGCGCGATCGAGACCGAGCAGGTCCGCGACCTGCGCGCGCGGCTGAACCGCGTGCCCAAGGGGCCGGCCGGCGACAAGTCTGTGGGGCCCTTGAGCAAGGGATTCTTCGACGTCGCCGCGCGCGTGGGCCTGCCCGCGCCGCTCGCCGACGCGCCGCCGCCTTCGCCGGAGGCGGCGCTCGCCGCCGCGACCGAGGCGGACATGGCGGGCCTGGCCGCGCTGGTCGGCCGCCTGGCCGCCTTCCGCGCCGCCTCGCCGGAGAAGTGGCGGGCCTATTTCGACGCCGGCGTCCTGCAGGCGATCCTCACCCGGCGGCTGGTGCTCGGCGGCAAGGAGCGGATCTGATCTCATGACCGAACCGGACTGGTACGCCGACTGGCGCGCGGCGGCGCTCGACGACCTCGCGGTAAAGCAGGACCACAACCTCGAAGCCTTCGCCATGGGCAGCTGGGAGCGGTTCGACTACGACCTCGACGCTTTGACGCTGACCTTTTCGGAGGCAGGCGCGGCGAAGCTCGTCGCCGACATCCAGGTGGTGGGCACCACCGGCGCCGAGGAGTGGCTGTGGGCCTGGGCCAACACCGGCCTGCCCGAGGCCTGTCGGCGCGACGCCGAGCTGGTGAAGGCGTTCGGCGAGGACAACGGCGTCGAAGAGCTGTCCTTCGAGCTGCTCGGCGCGGACGACGTCAACTCTCTCGGCTGGGCCCTGACCGCCGTCGCGGCCCGGGTCTGCGACGCCGAAGGGGCCTACCGCGCCCCCCGCGACGGGGGCGCCCTGTTCATGATCTGTCGGAATTTTCGGTACGTGAGCTGATGCGACCCACCTTCATCAATATCGGCGAGCGGACCAACGTCACGGGGTCGGCCAAATTCCGGAAGCTGGTCGCCGAGGGGAACTACCCCGAGGCGCTCAGCGTCGCGCGCCAGCAGGTCGAGGCGGGGGCCGCGATCATCGACGTCAACATGGACGAGGGCCTGTTGGACTCCGTCCAGGCCATGACCACCTTCCTCAACCTGATCGCCGCGGAGCCGGACATCGCCCGCGTGCCGATCATGATCGACTCCTCCAAGTGGGAGGTGATCGAGGCCGGCCTGCGCTGCGTGCAGGGCAAGGCGATCGTCAACTCGATCAGCCTGAAGGAGGGCGAGGCCAAGTTCGTCGAGCAGGCCAAGGCCTGCCTGCGCTACGGCGCGGCGGTGGTGGTGATGGCCTTCGACGAGGAGGGGCAGGCCGACACCGCCGACCGCAAGGTGGCGATCTGCGAGCGCGCCTACCGCATCCTGGTCGACAAGGTGGGCTTCCCGCCCGAGGACATCATCTTCGACCCCAACATCTTCGCCGTCGCGACGGGGATCGAGGAGCACGACAACTACGCGGTCGACTTCATCGAGGCGACGCGGCGGATCAAGCAGACGCTGCCCTATGCGCGGGTGTCGGGCGGGGTCTCGAACGTCTCCTTCAGCTTCCGCGGCAACGAGCCGGTCCGCCGGGCGATCCACTCGGTGTTCCTCTACCATGCGATCGCCGCAGGCATGGACATGGGCATCGTCAACGCCGGCGATCTGCCGGTGTACGACGAGATCGAGCCGGAGCTGCGCGAGGCGGTCGAGAACGTGATCCTCAACCGCAAGCCGGCCTCGGGCGTCTCGCCCACCGAGCGGCTGGTGGAGCTGGCCCCCAAGTACAAGGGCGGCAAGGGCCAGGCGAAGGGGCCGGACCTGTCCTGGCGCGCCGCGCCCGTGGCCGAGCGGCTGAAGCACGCCCTGGTGCACGGCGTCACCGACTTCATCACCGAGGACGTCGAGGAGGCCCGCCAGTCCGCGACCCGCCCGCTGGACGTCATCGAAGGCCCGCTGATGGCCGGGATGAACGTGGTCGGCGACCTGTTCGGCGCGGGCAAGATGTTCCTGCCGCAAGTGGTCAAGTCGGCCCGGGTAATGAAGCAGGCGGTGGCCTACCTGCTGCCGTTCATGGAGGCCGAGAAGGAAGGCAAGCCCCGCGAGACCGCCGGCAAGATCCTGATGGCCACGGTCAAGGGCGACGTCCACGACATCGGCAAGAACATCGTGGGCGTGGTCCTGCAGTGCAACAACTACGAGGTCATCGACCTCGGCGTGATGGTCCCGGCCGACAGGATCCTGGACACCGCCGTCGCCGAGAAGGTGGACATGGTCGGCCTATCCGGCCTGATCACGCCCTCGCTCGACGAGATGGTGTTCGTCGCCTCGGAGATGGAGCGGCGGGGCTTCAAGATTCCGCTGCTGATCGGCGGGGCCACCACCTCCAAGACCCACACGGCGGTGAAGATCGCCCCGGCCTACCGGTCGGGCTCGACCACCTACGTGCTGGACGCGAGCCGGGCGGTGGGCGTGGTCTCCAGCCTGCTCGGCCCCGGGCGCGAGCGCTTCGAGGCCGAGACCCGCGCCGACTACCAGAAGGCGCGCGAGCAGTTCGCCCGCGGGCAGGGGACGCGCGCCCGGGCCTCGCTGGCCGAGGCCCGGGCCAACGCCTTCGCGCCCGACTGGGCGGCCTACGATCCGCCGGCGCCGACCTTCACCGGAGTGCGCGCCTTCGCCCCCTACGACCTGGCCGAGCTCGTCCGGCACATCGACTGGAGCCCGTTCTTCGCCAGCTGGGAGCTGGTCGGCCGCTATCCGGACATCCTGCAGGACGACGTGGTGGGCGAGGCGGCCCGCAACCTGTTCGCCGACGCCCAGGCGATGCTGCAGCGGATCGTCGGCGAGCAATGGTTCGAGGCCCGCGGGATCGTCGGCTTCTGGCCGGCCAACGCCGACGGCGACGACATCGTGGTGTTCGAGGACGAGACCCGCACCCGCGAGATCGCCCGCCTGCATTCCCTTCGCCAGCAGATGGCCAAGGGTGAGGGCGGCCGCGCCAACGTCGCCCTGGCCGACTTCGTCGCGCCGATCGGGACCAAGCCGGACTGGATCGGCGGCTTTGCGGTGACGGCGGGTCACGGCGAACTCGAGATCGCCCAGAAATTCAAGGCCGCCGGCGACGACTATTCGGCCATCCTGGCCACGGCGCTGGCAGACCGGCTGGCCGAGGCCTTCGCCGAGGCGCTGCACCGGCGCGTGCGGACGGAGCTGTGGGCCTATGCTCCCGACGAGCCGTTCGACCTCGAAGCGCTGATCGCCGAGCGCTACCGCGGCATCCGCCCGGCCCCCGGCTATCCGGCCCAGCCCGACCATACCGAGAAACGGACGCTTTTCCGCCTGCTGGACGCCACGGCGCACACCGGCATCGAGCTGACCGATGGCCTGGCGATGACTCCGCCGGCCTCGGTCTCGGGCCTCTACTTCGCCCATCCGGAGGCCCACTATTTCGGCGTCGGCCGCATCCAACGCGACCAGGTCGCCGACTACGCCCGCCGCAAGGGCTGGGACCTGGCGACCGCCGAACGCTGGCTCGCGCCGATCCTCAACTACGACCCGCTGGCCGCGGAGAAGGCGTAGCGCCGCCTGCCCCATTCATGGGGGAGGGGACTGCGACCGCCCGACGTCGTCATCCCGGAGCGCCGCGCAGCGGACTCATCCGGGACCCAGGGCCCTTGCGCCGCCCGTCTGGGTCCCCGTTCTCCGCTTCGCTCCGGCCGGGATGACGGAGTAGGCGGGCGGGTCAGGCTTCCGGTTCGGCCTGCTCTTCCGGTTCCGGCTGAGCCTCGGCTTCCGGCTCCTCGACGACGTCGGCCGGCGTCTCGGCGGCGAACGGCTCCTCCGCCGCTTCGGCCGGAACCCCATCGATCGTCTGCGTGTCCTCGCCGCCGGCGCGGAAGGCGACGCCGCCGAGCCTGGCGCGCTGTTCCAGGGCGAGGGCGGTGCTCTCGCAGCGGGCGGGCAGGGCCCAGCTCATCCACTCGCGGGCGACGCGCGCGGGGGGCAGGTTGGGGGCGGCGGCCCAGACGCCACGGCCCTTCTTCACCTGCTCGGCGCCGATCACGTTGAGCGGACGCAGCGAGGCCTTCTCGGCGGCCTCCATGGCGGAGGCGAACAGCGCCATCTGTCGGCGGCCGTCGCGCCGCATCTCGTCGTAGACGGCCAGGTCCTCCTCCAGCGTACGACCGGGGGCGCGGAAGGCGCTCTCGATGCGGGTGACCTCGGGCATCACCGCATCGTGCAGCTCGAGGTAGCCGGACAGGGCCCCGTAGCACCACGCGACGAGGCCGTAGTCGTCCTGCGGCGTGCCTGTCGGGGCAGGGGGAACTTGGGCGGCCGGAGCCGGCTCGGGCGCGCCGGCGCCGCCGACCGGCTCGGTGGCGACGTCGTCGGCGAGGAACATGGCCAGGGCCAGAAACAGTGCGGTCTTCAAGCGGACACCCCCAGAAACGCGCGGTCAGCTCACGGCGGCGGGCCGAAGCCGCCGCCGCCCGGCGTCTCGATCTCGATCGCCTCGCCGGGCGCCACCTCGATCGAGAAGCACCCGGGCAGTTCTCTTACCTCGCCCGACGGCCCGATCAAACGCTGTGCGCCGGCCAGCCCCGGTCCGCCGCCGGCGATTCCCTGGGGCGGATGTTCGCGCCGGGTGGAGAGCAGGGCGGCCGACATCGGCTCCAGAAAGCGGATCCTGCGCCGTGCGCCGTCGCCGCCGCGGTTGGCGCCCGCCCCGCCCGATCCTGCCCGCACCTCGAAGGCCTCGACCCGCACCGGGAAGCGCCGCTCGAGGATTTCCGGGTCGGTCAGCCGGGAGTTGGTCATGTGGGTGTGGACGGCGCTGGCTCCCGGCGCGCCGGCGGTCGCGCCGGCCCCGCCGCAGATGGTCTCGTAGTACTGGCGGGCCGCGTCGCCGAAGGTGAAGTTGTTCATCGTCCCCTGGGCGCCGGCCATGACGCCGAGGGCGGCGTAGAGGGCGTCGACCACGTGCTGGCTGGTCTCCACGTTGCCGGCGACCACGGCGGCCGGCGGGTTCGGGTCCAGCATCGAGCCCTTGCGGGTGAGGATCTTCAGCGGCTTCAGGCAACCGGAATTCAGCGGAATGTCGTCGTCCACCAGGGTGCGGAAGACGTAGAGCGCCGCCGCATCGACGATCGCCGAAGGGGCGTTGAAGTTGGAGGGCAGCTGGCCGGCGCTTTCGGTGAAGTCCAGCACCGCCTCGCCCGCGGCCCCGTCCACCGTGGTGCGCACGACCACCTCGCCGCCGCCGTCCATCGGCGCGCGGGCCGCTCCGTCAGACAGCCGGTGCAGCGCCCGGCGCACGGCCGCCTCGGCGTTCTGCTGCACGAAGACCATGTAACGGGCGACGACCTCGCGGCCGTAGAGGGCGATCATCTCCGACACCGCCGCCGCGCCCGCCTGGCAGGCGGCGATCTGGGCCTTGAGGTCGGCGATGTTGCGGTCGGGCGCGCGCGCCGGCCAGCGGCCCGAGGCCAGCGCCGCGCGGGTCTCGGCCTCCAGGAACCGGCCGCTTCGCATGATCGGCAGGGCGTCGAGCAGCACGCCCTCTTCGTCGATAGTCTTCGAGAAGGGCGGCATCGAGCCCGGCTGCACCCCGCCGACGTCCGCATGGTGGCCGCGCGCGGCGACGTAGAAGGCGGGCGCGTCCTCGCCCTCCAGGAACACCGGCATGACCACCGTGATGTCGGGCAGGTGGGTGCCGCCGGCGTAGGGGTTGTTCAGCGCGAACGCCTCGCCGGGCCGCAGCTGCGGGTGGCGTTCCTTCACCGCCCGCACGCTGGCCCCCATCGAGCCCAGGTGCACCGGCATGTGCGGGGCGTTGGCCACCAGGCCGCCGTCGGCATCGAACAGGGCGCAGGAGAAATCCAGCCGCTCCTTGATGTTCACGGAGTGGGCCGTCCGCTCCAGCGCCGCGCCCATCGCCTCGGCGACGCCCATGAAGCGGCGGTTGAACAGCTCCAGGGTCACCGGGTCGGGCCGGTCGAGGGCCACCTCGGCGCGCGCGGCCGCGCCCTCGCGCTTCAGCCGCACGAGGCCGTCCGCCTCGGCGGCGGCGCGCCAGCCGGGCAGCACGGCGATCTGGGTGTCGGGCCGCACGATCAGCGCCGGGCCGGCGATCTCCGCCAGATCCGCCGCCGCGACGACCGGCGCCTCGCGCCATTCCCCGCGGGCGAACAGCCGCACCCGCGCGTGGCCGGCGAGGTCGAGCGTGCCCGGGGCGGGCGCCGCGGCCTGCGCGCCGTCGGCGGGCGAGACGGTCTCGGCCTCGACGCTGGCGATCAGCACCGTGCGGGCCGGCTCGACGAACCCGAACAGACGTCGGTGGGCGGTCTCGAAGGCCTCGCGCACCGCCGCCAGAGGGCCTTCCGGTACCGGCAGTTCGGCGTCGGCGCCGTCGTAACGAAGCCGCAGGGTGCGGCGCACCTCGCCGGGCCGCCCGCCCTGGGCGGCCAGCGCCTCGCGGGCGTCGGCCTCGACCGCATCCAACTCGGACCGGGCGCGGGCGAGGCCCGCCTCGTCCAGCGGCGCTTCGAGACCCGCCAGCCGCAGGGCCGCGACCTGCGCCTGGCCGATGCCCCAGGCCGAGAGCACGCTGGCGTGCCTGGGGCACAGCACCTCGGAGACGCCCAGCGCCTCGGCGACCTCGCAGGCGACCTGGCCGGCCGCGCCGCCGAAGGCGACCAGGGCATGGTCGCGGGGGTCGAAGCCGCGCTCGGTGGAGATCCGCCGCACCGCCTGGGCCATCTGCTCGACCGCCACGGCGACGAAGCCCTCTGCGGCCGCCTCCGGGCTCTGCGCACCCATCGCCTCGGCGAGCTCGGCCAGCCGGGCCCGAGCCGCGGCCGGATCGAGCGGCGCATCGCCTTTCGGCCCGAACACGCTCGGGAAGAAGGCCGGCTCCAGCCGCCCCAGCACGAGGTTGGCGTCGGTGACGGTGGCCGGGCCCCCACGCCCGTACGCCGCCGGGCCCGGATCAGCGCCCGCCGAGTGCGGGCCGGCCCTGGCGCGCATGCCGTCGAAGGTCAGGATCGAGCCTCCCCCGGCCGCCACCGTCTCGACGTCCAGCATCGGGCTTCTCACCCGCACGCCGGCGATGCGGGCCTGGTCCTTGCGCTCCAGAGCCCCGGCGTAGCGGGCGACGTCGGTGCTGGTGCCGCCCATGTCGAACCCCAGCACGGCGGGCGCGCCCGCCGCCTGCGCCGTGCGGGCGACGCCGACCACCCCGCCCGCCGGGCCGGAGACCAGTGCGTCGCGCCCGCGGAAGGCGTTGGCCTTAACCAGCGCACCGGCCGAGGTCATGAAGTAGAGCGGCGCCCCGCCCACCGCGCCCGCCACCTTGCGGATGTAGGCCTGCAGCACCGGCGTCAGGTAGGCGTCGGCCACCGTCGTTTCGGCCCTGGCCACGTAGCGGGGCAGGGGCGAGACTTCGCTGCTCAGGGCCACGAAGTCGAAGCCGGCGGCGCGGGCCAGTTCGCCGGCCGCCTGTTCGTGCCGGGGATCGAGGTCGGCGTGCAGGAAGGCGATCGCGACCGAGGTGAACCCCTCGGCCCGGGCCGCCGCCAGCCGCCGGGCCAGGCTCTCGCGGTCCAGCGGGCGGACGACCGTCCCGTCGGCGCCCAGCCGCTCGTCGGCCTCGACCACGCCGGCGTAGAGGGGTTCGGGCCGGCGGATGTCCAGCGCGAACAGCTCGGGTCGGGCCTGGTCGCCGATCAGCAGGGCGTCGCGGAAGCCGGCGGTGGCGACCAGCAGCGTCTTGGCGCCCCGCCGCTCCAGGAGGGCGTTGGTGGCCACCGTGGTGCCCATCTTGATCGCCTCGACCCGGTCGGCGGGGAAGGCCACGCCGGGGGCGGCCCCCAGCACCCGCCGCATCGCCTCGACGGCGGCGTCCTCGTAGGCGGGCGAGGTCGACAGCAGCTTCAGCGAGACCTCCTCGCCCTGCGGCGAGAGGCCGATCACGTCGGTGAAGGTGCCGCCGCGGTCGATCCAGAAGTTCCAGCGCCTGTCCAAAGCTTAACCTTTCGGGCGCTCAATTGACGTTGTCACGCCAGCGCCTGGGTCCTAAGGATTTCGCATACTCGCATGAGCTTCTGGCGCAACATTGCGGGGCTGGCGGTGCGGCGAACGGTCGACGACGCGGCCTGCCCCGACTGTCCGGCGGGTCTTCCCGGCGAAGACCCCGCCTTCACGACCGCGGTGACGGCGCTGGGCGCCAAGCTGGCCAGGGCCGACGGCCGCGTCGACCAGGGCGAGTTCGAGAGCTTCTCCGAAGTCTTCCAGGCCGAGCCCGGCTCCGAGCGCAACCTGCGCCGCCTGTTCGAGCTCGCGCGTCAGACCACCCATGGGTTCGAAGGATATGCACGCCGGCTGGCCAAGCGCTACCGCGGCTGTCCGCAACTGCTCGAGGACGTGGTCGACGGCCTGTTCCACATCGCCGCCTCCGACGGCGCGGTGACCGACGACGAGTTGGCCTACATCGGCCGGGTCGCCGAGATTTTCGGCTTCTCGCCGCTGGTGTTCCGCCGGCTGAAGGCGACGCATCTGGGCTCCGACGCCAACGACCCCTACACGGTGCTCGACGTGCCGCACGACGCCAGCGACGAGAACATCCGCGTCGTCTGGAAGCGGAGGCTGTCGGAGGCTCACCCGGACCGCGCCCGGGGCCGCGGCCTGCCGAGCGAATTCATCGAGGTGGCGGAGGCCAAGTCGGCGGCGATCAATGCCGCCTACGACGCCATCATGCGCGAGCGGCGCCAGATTGCGCTCGCCGGAGCGGCTTGATGACGCCGCATTCGCATCATTTCGTGACCGTGAGTTGACCCGCGGGATCGGTAGGCCGACATTTCCGTTGAGCCAGAAAGGCGGGGTGTGAGGAGACAATGGACAGGTTGATCCCGGGCAAGCCGCGTTCGGCGCTGCGCACCCTGGCCCTCCTGGGCGGCGCTCTGGCGACTGCGGCGGCGGTGACCGTGGGCGCGGTGCTGGCCGTGTTCTTCGCCGCCACCATGCTGGTCATCGCGGTGATGTCGAGCGTGCTCCTGATGCTCGCCGGCGCGGCCCTGCGCGCCCGCCGCACCGCCCGCGCCAAGGCGGGCGGCGCCAACGGCGTCATCGAGGCGCACAACGTGGGCGGCCACCACTGGGTGGCCTACGGCTGGAGCGAGCGGCCCAGCGGCGCCCGCTAGGGCGCGTCAGGCGGCGACTCGGCCTCGGCTTCGGGCGGCGCCCTTCCGTTCAGAGCATCGAGCATCCGCTGTCGCGCGGAGGCGAGAATGTCGTCGGCCTGCCCGGCGGCGGCCAGGAACTCTTCGCGCGTGGTCTCGCGGTAGGTGCAGCCGGCGTACAGCGTCTCGGACTCCTGCGGCTCGCCGGTGAACATCAGGGCGACCGCATCGCTCAGCGAGAACACCGAGAACAGCGGGCCCGGGTCCCCCTGCAGGAACTTGAAGTGCTGCTCGGTCGACTTGATCGGCGCCCGCTCCATGCCGAGCTCGGCGGCCAGCGCCCGCGCCTCGTCCCGCGGCAGCGGCGCGACGATCCATTCCTGCACGAAGCCGATCTCGCTCACCTGCCGGCCCTGGAAGGCGACAGGGCGGGCCAGCTCGAAGCCGGTGTAGCCGAGCGGTTGGCCGTCGGTTTCGGTGGGCGAAAGCTCGCCCGGCCAGTCGTCGGTGTAGAGGGCGTCGGCCAGGGCCTGGAAACCGTCTGCATCGCCGCAGCGGAGGATCGCCGGCAGCGACTCGAGAGGCGGTGGAGCGGCCACGACCGGACTCGCCACGAGGGCCGCGAGCGCCAGCGCTGCAAGGCAAGGTGGAAGCTTCCGCATCTGCAATCTGATGCACGGCCGAGCTCGGCTGTCTACGGCTTGCCGCCCGCGCGGCTGGCCTCTACGGTCGCGCCTCAAACGATTGTTCGGAGGAGACCGGTATGATTGCCGTGGTGGCGACGCTGAAGATTCAGGATGGCAAGAACGAGGAGTTCGAGGCCGTCTTCAAGGAACTCTCCCAGCAGGTCCGCTCCAACGAGCCCGGCAACCTCCTCTACCAGCTGACCCGCACGGCCGATCCCAACATCTACAAGGTGCTGGAGCTCTACAAGGACGCCGACGCCATGGCCGCCCATGGCCAGGCCGAGCACTTCAAGGCGGCCGGCCCGAAGCTGGGCGCGGTGCTGGCGGGCCGGCCGGAGATCGAGCGGCTGACGACGGTGGACTGACCGCCATGGACCTCGACTTCGCGCCGGAGAATCTGAAATTCCGCGACGAGGTCCGCGCCTTCATCGCCGAGGCGTTCGACGACGACATGCGGGCCAAGCTGGCCCAGTCGAAGAACGGCTATCTCGACAAGGAGGCGCAGGTCCGCTGGCTGAAGCGGCTCGGCGCGAAGGGCTGGATCGCGCCGGACTGGCCGGTCGAGTACGGCGGCACGGGCTGGAGCCAGGCCCAGAAATACGTCTTCGAGATGGAGATGGCGCTCGCCGGCGCCCCTTCCACCTCGAACATGGGCCTGCAGATGTGCGCACCGGTGATCATGGCCTTCGGCACGCCGGAGCAGAAGTCCCAGCACCTGCCGAAGATCCTCGCCACCGACGTGTGGTGGTGCCAGGGCTATTCCGAGCCGGGCGCGGGGTCGGATCTGGCCAGCCTGTCGCTGAAGGCCGAGCGCGACGGCGATCACTACGTGCTCAACGGCTCGAAGATCTGGACCACCTACGCCCAGTGGGCGGACTGGATGTTCTGCCTGGTGCGCACCTCCAACGAGCCGGTGCGCCAGATGGGCATCAGCTTCCTGCTGCTCGACATGCGCACGCCCGGGGTCACTATTCGGCCGATCCCGACGCTCGACGGGCCCGCCGATGGAGACCAGGAGGTCAATCAGGTCTTCTTCGAGGACGTGCGCGTGCCGGTCGCCAACCGGGTCGGCGAAGAGGGCAAGGGCTGGACCTACGCCAAGTATCTGCTGCAGTTCGAACGCGGCAGCGCCTATGCGCCCGGGCTGTCCCACCAGCTCGCCAAGTTGAAGAAGATTGCGTCTCTGGAGCGCTCAGACCTCGGCGGGGCGATGATCGAAGACCCGGCGTTCCGTCGCAAGCTGGCGGAGCTGGAGATCAAGGTCGAGGCGATCAACGCGGCCGAGCTTCGGGTGTTCGCCGGCCGCAACGCCGGCGAGGCGATGGGCGCGACATCCTCGATGCTCAAGCTGGAGGGCTCGCAGGCCCAGCAGGCGGTCACCGAACTCGCCCTGGAGGCGGTAGGGATCTACGCGGCCCCGTTCGTCGAGGACACCTGGGCAGAGCTGCGCGGCAAGACCAACGTCACGCGGGCCGGCCCGGACTACGCCGCGCCGATCGCGCCCACCTATTTCAACTACCGCAAGACCTCGATCTACGCCGGCTCCAACGAGATCCAGCACAACATCATCGCCAAGATGATCCTCGGCGTGTGAGCCGGGCGCGGGCGTCCTATTCCGCCCGCTCCAGCGTGCCTAGTTGAGCTGGCCTTCCCGCGTCAGGCGCTGAAATTCAGCTTCAAGCCGGGCCTCGGCCAGCGGGTCTTGGCCAGCTTGCCGGTGGCCGAGAGGGTGATCCAGGCGTCGCGCATGTCCGGGCCGCCGAAGCAGATGTTGGTCGTGACCAGGTCCGGGAAAGCGTAGTGCTCGGTGGTCCCGTTCGGGTCGAAGGCGGTGATCCCGCCGTTGATGATGGTCGCCACGCACACCTTGCCGCCGGCCTCGACCGCCAGGCTGTCGAGCAGCTGGTAGCCCGGCAGGTTGCAGACCACGCGTCCAGGAGCGAAGCCGTCCGGCGGGGCGAGCCGGCCGGGCTCGGCGACGTCGAAGGCCCACAGCCGGCCGAGGTTGGTGTCGGCCATGTAGACCACCTTCTCGTCGGGCGAGAGGCCGACCCCGTTCGGCGAGACGAAGTGGTCGCGCTGGCGGCTGATGTGCGAGCCGTCGGGCTTGGCGTAGTAGAGCGCGCCGAACTTGCGGCCCTCTGGGGTGCTGCAGCCGTGGTCGGTGAACCAGAAGCCGCCCGACTTGTCGAACACCAGATCGTTGGGGCCGACCAGCCGTCGCCCGTCGCAGGCCTCGTAGAGGGTCTCCAGCTTGCCGGTCTTCAGGTCGAACCGTTGGATCGAGCCGCCCTGGTGGCTGGCTGGCGTCGGCCCGGGGATGGTCAGGCCGTTGTTGTCCAGCCACTCGAACGAGCCGCCGTTGTTGGTGATGTAGATGGCCCCGTCGGGACCCAGGGCGGCGCCGTTCGGCCCGCCGCCGGTCTCGCAGACCGTCTCCCTTCGCCCGTCTGGCCAGATGCGCGTGAGCCTGCGGCCCTTGATCTCGGTGAGGATCACCGAGCCGTCCGCCATGGCGATCGGGCCTTCCGGAAACTCCAGCCCTTCGGCGACGACCTCGAATTCCATCGGCCGCTCCCTCCTGTCCTTTTGGAGCGAACTAGAGCCTGCCGCCCCTGCGGAAGGCAACCGAGCTAGCGGCGCTCCAGCACCTTGAGGACGAACGGGTGGTCGTCGACCTCGCTGGCCGGGTGGGCCTCCTCGCGCACCACCGTCCAGGCGCTCTCGTCGAAGGGCGGCAGGTAGACGTCGCCCTCCACGTCGGCGAGCACCTCGGTGAGGTAGATGCGCCTCGCCTTCGGCAGGGCCAGCGCGAACAGCGAGGCGCCGCCGATCACGCAGACCTCCTCGGCCCCATCCTCCTCGGCCTGTTCGCGGGCGATCTGCACGGCCTCGGAGAAGTCCTCGCAGGCGATAGCCCCCTTCGGCTGGAACGAGCCGTCGCGCGAAAGCACGATGTTGGTCCGTCCGGGCAGCGGCTTCAGCGGCAGGCTCTCCCAGGTCTTGCGGCCCATGATCACCGGCTTGCCCATAGTCAGGGCCTTGAAGTTCTGCAGGTCGGTCTTCAGTCGCCAGGGCAGGTCGCCGCCCCGGCCGATCACGCCCTTGCGGTCGCGGGCGATGGGGCCGGCGGTGAGGATGACCTTGGACATGGTCGCTGCGTCCCTAGAGGTCCTTCGCCGCCTGCCGCACGGCGGCGACCATGGCGGCCTGGGCGGCGGAGAGCTCACGCCCGGTGGCCTGCGGCCAGGCGGAGTTAACGACGATCACCAGCTTCTCCTCCGGGATCGTGACGATCGATTGACCGAAGATGCCGCGCGCGGCGTAGCCGTCCGGCAGCATCCACCAGAAGTAGCCGTAGCCGGGCGGCGGGGCGTCCTCCTTGATCTGCGGCGAGGTGGCCTGGGCGGTCCACCACTCGGGCAGGATCCGCTTGCCGCCGCGTCCCACGCCGCCCTCCAGCATGAACTGGCCGATGCGGCCGTAGTCGCGCAGGGTGATCGACATGCAGCAGCCGCCGCGCTCGTGGCCGGCCAGATCGAGCATCCAAATCGCGTCCCGCTCCATGCCGAGCGGCTTCCACAGCTTCTCGGAGGCGTAGCGGGCGAGGCTCTTGCCGGTGGCCTTGGAGACCAGCACGCCGACGAGGTCCGTCTCGCCGGTGTTGTAGGTGAACCTGGTCCCCGGCGGGTTGGCCCGCGGCAGCTTGCGCATGTAGCTGACGATCGGGTTGACCCCCGGCTCCAGGATGGCAGCCCCGGCCTGGGCGATGTCGGAATTGGGATCGGTGTAGTCCTCGTTCCACTTCACGCCCGAGCTCATCATCAGCAGCTGGCGGACGTTGACGCCGTCGTAGCCTGAGCCCCTCAGCTCGGGGATGTAGTCGGTGACCGGGTCCTCGAGGCTCTTGATGTAGCCGTCCTGGATGGCGGCCCCGACAAGGGTCGAGGTCACCGACTTGGCGACCGAGAAGGAGGTCCAGCGGTCGCGCGGCCGGCGGCCGAGGCCGTAGCGCTCCAACACGATCTTGCCGTCCTTCAGGACCAGCAGGCCGGCGACCCGGTAGTCGCGCATGTACTCGCTGACGCTGTAGGTCTTGCCGGCGTAGCTGAAGGTGGGGTCGATCTCGCGGTCGGCCTTGGGCAGGGGGCGCACCGGCCCCCCGCGGCGCACGGTGCTGACCTTGTAGACCTTCTCGATGGCCGGGTACCAAGCCTCCTGCTGTTCGGCGCTCCAGAACAGGATGCTCGGCGTGCCGGGCTTCAGCGCGGTCTGCGCCTGCGCCGTCGGCGCGGCCAGCAGCAGTCCCGAAAACAGCAACGCAGGCAGCAGTTTGCGCATGCGGTCGTCCCCCCTGTTCTGGATTCGGAAGACTAGAGGCGCGGCCCGCCCGCGCAAGCGATCCTGCGTCAGCCGTCGGCGTGGCGCGGCCGCGTGGCGGCCAGGCCGACGAGGCTCAGCACGCCGGCCGCCACAAGGTAGCCGCCGGTCGCCGACAGCCCGCCCCGGTCGGCCAGCGCCTGGGCGGCGATGGGCGCCAGGCCGCCGCCGATGATCCCGCCGACGTTGAAGGCGATGGACGCGCCCGAGTAGCGCACCCGGGGCGGGAACAGGCTGGGCAGGTAGGCGCCGAGCGGGCCGTAAACGAAGCCCATCACCAACAGGCCCAGCGACAGCCACAGCCAGATCAGCAGCAGCGAACCCGAGCCCATCAGGGGCCCCATGGTCGCCCCGATGGCCACCGTCGCGACGCAGCCCGCCATCAGCACCCGGCGTGGGTTGGCGGCGTCCGACCACCAGCCGGCGGCGACGATGCCGGCCGCCAGGAACAGGATCGCGCCGAGCTGGACGCCCAGGAAGGCCTCACGCGAATAGCCGAGCCGCGTGGTGCCGTAACCGAGCGCGAAGGCGGTCGCGAGGTAGAAGATGGCGAAGCAGGCGACGACCGCGAAGGTGCCGCCCAGCAGCGCCGCCGGATGCCGGCGGATCACCTCGACCATCGGCACGTGACTGGGCCGCTCGGCGGCGACGGCGCGCTGGAAGGCCGGTGTCTCGCCGATCTTCAGCCTCACCCACAGGCCCAGGCCCACCAGGATGGCGCTGGCCAGGAACGGCAACCGCCAGCCCCAGGCGCGGAAGTCCTCGGCCGACAGCATAAGGCCCAGCAGCAGGAACAGGCCGTTGGCGGCGATGAAGCCGACCGGCGCGCCGAGCTGGGGGAACATGCCGAAGCGGGCGCGCCAGCCGGGCGGAGCGTTCTCCACCGCCAGCAGGGCCGCGCCGCCCCACTCGCCGCCCAGGCCGAAGCCCTGGCCGAAGCGCAGCAGGCACAGCAGCAGCGGCGCCACCCAGCCGACCATCGCATAGGTCGGCAGGAAGGCGATCAGCAGCGTCGAACCGCCCATCACCAGCAGCGAGGCGACCAGCGTCGACTTGCGCCCGATGCGGTCGCCGAAGTGGCCGAAGAAGGCCGCGCCCACCGGTCGGGCAAAGAAGGCCACCGCGAAGGTGGCGTAGCTGCTCATCAGCTGCGCCGACGGCGAGGCGGCCGGAAAGAACAGCGGCCCGAACACCAGCGAGGCCGCCGTCGCGTAGATGTAGAAGTCGTAGAACTCGACCGCCGTGCCCACCAGGCTCGCGGTCAGCACCCGGCGCGTCGAGGCGCCGCCGACGCCGGTCATCGTTGTGCTCAAGGACGCCTCCCCCTGGGCGTTGTTGAGAGCGCGCGCCGGGCGCTGCGGTCAAGAGGCCTTGCGAGTTGGCCCAAGGCCCCCGCCGCGGCTCACACCGCGATCGGCGCCTCGATGCGGTCATGGGCCTTGTAGCCTTCGAGTTTGAAGTCCTCGTAGGCGAAGGCGAACAGGTCGCGCTTGTCGGCGATCCGCATGGTCGGGAGGGGATAGGGCTGGCGCGAGAGCTGCTCGCGGGCCTGGTCCACGTGGTTCAGGTAGAGGTGCGCATCCCCCAGGGTGTGGACGAACTCGCCGGGCTCCAGGCCCACCACCTTGGCCATCATCATCGTCAGCAGGGCGTAGCTGGCGATGTTGAACGGGACGCCCAGGAAGACGTCGGCCGAGCGCTGGTAGAGCTGGCACGAGAGCTTCCCCTCGGCGACGAAGAACTGGAACAGGCAGTGGCAGGGCGGCAGGGCCATGTCGTCCACGTCGGCCGGGTTCCAGGCCGAGACGATGTGGCGGCGGCTGTAGGGGTTGGTCTTCAGGCTTTCGACGACGCCGGCGATCTGGTCGATCACCCGCCCGTCCGGCGCGGCCCACGAGCGCCACTGCTTGCCGTAGACGGGGCCGAGCTCGCCGTTCTCGTCGGCCCATTCGTCCCAGATGGTCACCCCGCGCTCCTGCAGCCAGCGCACGTTGGTGTCGCCGCGCAGGAACCACAGCAGCTCCAGGATGATCGACTTGCGGTGCAGCCGCTTGGTGGTCAGCAGCGGGAAGCCCTGGGAGAGGTCGAAGCGCATCTGTCGGCCGAACACGCCCAGCGTGCCGACGCCGGTGCGGTCCTCCCGCTTCACGCCGTTGGCCAGGATGTCCTCGAGCAGGCCGAGGTACTGGCGCTCGGGATGGTCCAGCGCGGCGGGGGCGAAGAGCGGAGCGTTCATCTGACGGCCTGGCGCATGCGGATCGGACCTCGGAGGATCGGCCGATTCGATCAGGTCGCCGTCCGGTCGGCCAGTCCTAATCGGGCCTCGTCCACAGGCAGATGCGGTAGCTTGTCATCCCCGCGGCCCGGGAACATGCTGAACCTTCAAAGCGTCTCGGAGCCCGCAGGTCATGATTTCCGCCCTGGTCATCGCCCTCGCCATCGGCGCCCAGGGGGCCGCGTCGACAGAGCCTGCGGCCGAGCCGGCGCCGGCCGAGGCTCAGGCCCAAGCCCCTCTGAAGCCCGGCCAGGAACGCGTGAAGGTCAGGTGTCGCCTGGAGCGGCCCACCGGCACCCGCTTCGCCCAGCGCAAGTGCCGCCGTCTCGACGACCTGGCGCGCATGGAAGAGGACGCCCGCGAGGCGATCACCAACATCAACCGCCTGCCGACCCTGCCGCCGGGCTCCAACTAGCGCTCAGCCGGCGAACCCGCCCTCGTCGAGGAAGGTCTGCTCCTCGGGCGTCGTCGCGCGGCCGAGGCAGGGGTTGCGATGCGGGAAGCGGCCGAACCGCTCGACGATCTCGCGGTGGATCTCGGCCCATTTCAGCGTCTCGGCGTCGCCCGTCTCGTCCCGATGGGCCGCGCACAGCCGGCACGACAGCGCCTGGTCTTCCGGATCCTCGGAGTGCTCGAAGGGCAGGTAGAAGAAGGGCCGCAGCGGCGGCTCGACCTGGCGGTCGAAGCCGGCCTCGACGGCGGCGCGGGCGATGGCGCGGGCCTTTGGGTCGGTCGCGAAGGCGTGAGCCGAGCCGCGGTAGAGGTTGCGCGGGAACTGGTCGAGCAGGATCAGCAGGGCCAGCGCGCCTTGCGCTGTCTCCGCCCAGTGATCGTACTCGCCGCGGGCGGCGGCGTGGTGAACCGGTTCGAAGCGCAGGCGGATGGCCTCGTCGAACGCCTTGTCCTTGGCGAACCACTTGGTTGGTCCGGCGCTGCGCCAGAAGCCGAGCACGTCCTGCGGGCTGGCCGCCATTACGGGTCTTCCTCCTTCAGAACCAGTCGAGGTCGGTGCGCCGGCCGCCGGCGATCACGCCCTTGAGCCTGGCCCGCCCGTCGCGCCCGACAGAAACGATCGCCACGGCCTCGGCGGCCTCGGGGCCGCCCCGCAGCGCCGCCTCGATGGCCTGGGCCTCTTCCTGGTCGGCATGGATGCGGTCGATCCCGATGTCCAGGGCCACGCGGGTCGGCTCGCCGCCCAGGCAGGACGCCTCGCCGCGCACGGCCACCGGCCCCAGCTTCAGCGCCGCCTCCCGCGTGGCGGCGGCTCCCGCCAGCCGGTGGACCGGCCCGTTCGGCGTCAGCGCCAGCCAGCCCTGGTCGCCGCCGTCGGGGCATGGGACGCCCTCGGGCAGGGCGTGGACGAGCTGCAGCGCCGCGTAGTGGCCGGTGAGCAGGCTGCGCGGGTCGAACGCCTCCATGGCCAGGCGGACCTCCTGGCCGCGGGCGCGGGCCTGGCCCTCGGCGACCACCAGCCCCACCAGGGCGAGCGCGAGGCCGGCCCCTGCGACGAGGATGCGGAGCGGCAGCGAGGGCTTCACGCCGCCGCCCTCCGGCGCATCAGCCAGCCGGCGATCAGGGCCGCCAGAGCGCTGACCAGGAAGACGCCGGCCGCGCTCATCAGGCCCAGGCCGAGATCGAACAGGATCGCGCACACCGCTCCGATCAGCGAGACGATGGCCAGGCCCGCCGCCGCGCCGTGCTGGTCGGCTCTGGCCAGGGCCAGCAGGCCGGCGGACAGCGCCAGCCAGACGATGCGGTGCGGCAGGCCCTCGAAGGCGCCGCCCTCGAACCCGGCCATCACGAAGAAGCCGAGCGCCCCCAGAACGCACCATCCGAACAGCGCGCCCGCGACCGCCTCGGCGGCGTCCCGCTTCCAGCGCACGGCCGCCGCGGCCGCGGCGAAGGCGGCGGCGGTGAGCAGCAGGCCGGCGTCGGTCGGCGGCCCGAGCCGCATCAGCGCCAGGAGCGCGCCGACCACCAGCCCGAGTCCTGCGACGTGGGCCAGCGGCGCCGAGCGCCACTTCCAGGCGAGCGCCACGCCCAGCGGCGCGCCGAAGATCAGCCAGGGCGGCTCGGCCGCCTCGCGGAACGGCCCGTCGGAGATGTCGCCCAGGCCCAGCAGCACCAGCCCGGCCATCGCCGCGCCGCTCGAGCGGCCGGCCAGGGCCAGCAGGCCGGCGGCCAGCCCCGCGCCGTGCAGCGCGGCCGGCGGGCTGCCGGCGATATCGAAGATCTGCCCCGTCAGGCCGATGGCGGCGGCGTAGACCAGGGCGGCCAGGGCCAGCAGGCCGTTGCGCAGGCCGGGCCGTTCCCGCCTCGCCGCCCAGGCCGCCCCGCCGCACAGCGACAGGAACACCGCCAGCACCAGCACGAAGCGGGCGATCCTGGGGATGGCGTCCCAGTTGGCGGCCACGAAGGCGATGATCGCGATGCCGAGGAAGACCGCGCCCACGGCGGCCAGGGTCGTGGCCGCGTCCAGCCGGCGGCTCTCGCCCACGTCGGCCAGGATCGCCGCGCGGTTCTCGGCCGGCACCAGGCTCGCGCCGATCCAGCGGTCGAGATCCTGCTCCAGCCTCTGTCGGTAGCCCGCCATCGGCCCCCTTCCGTCGCCCTTCGGCGCCGACCGTCCCGCAAGCCGGGCGCGGGCGCAAGCGGTGCAAGGTTTGCGCGCGAGGCCGGCCGGCGTCATGGTTTCGGCCAAGAGAGAGGGAGGGACGCCCATGAACCCGGATGCCGAGTTCGACATCATCGTCTACGGCGCGAGTGGCTTCACCGGCCGGCTGGTCGCCGAACACCTGGCCGGCCGCTACGGCGTGGGCGGCGAGGTCCGCTGGGCGATGGCCGGGCGCAGCGCCGACAAGCTCGCCGCCGTCCGCGACGAGATCGGCGCCCCGGCGCAGACGCCGCTGGTGGTCGCCGACGCCGACGATCCGGCCTCGCTGGAGGCCATGGTGCGGCGGACCAAGGCGGTGGTGACCACGGTCGGTCCCTATCAGCTCTACGGCTCCGCGCTGGTCGCCGCCTGCGCCAGGGCCGGGACGGACTACCTGGACCTGTGCGGCGAGCCCAACTGGATGCGGGCGATGATCGACGCGCACGAGGCCGAGGCGAAGGCCAGCGGGGCGCGGATCGTCTTCTCCTGCGGCTTCGATTCCATCCCCTTCGAACTCGGCGTCTACTTTCTGCAGGAGACCGCCAAGGCCAGGCTCGGCCACCCGGTCCCGCGCGTGAAGGCGAGGGTGCGCGGGATGCAGGGCGGCTTTTCCGGGGGCACGGCCGCCAGCCTGCGGGCCACCATGGCCGCGCTGGCCAAGGACCCGAGCCTCTTCCAGATCCTCGCCAGCCCGTTCGGCCTGGTCCCCGGCTTCGAGGGCCCGCCGCAGCCGCCGGGCAACGCGCCCGAGCACGACCCGGACGTGGACGCCTGGGTGGCTCCGTTCGTGATGGCGCCGATCAACACCAAGAACGTCCACCGTTCGAACGCCCTGATGGGCCATCCCTACGGGACCGACTTCGTCTACGACGAGATGGTCATCGCCCCGAGCGAAGAGGCGGCTAAAGGCATGGCCCAGGCGTCCGGCGGGGGGCTGGGCGGCGAGGGCGGCCCCAAGCCCGGCGAGGGGCCCAGCAAGGAAGAGCGGGAGGCCGGCTTCTTCGACGTAGTCTTCGTCGGCATCGACCGAGACGGGACGAAACTGCGGGCCTCGGTGAAGGGCGACAAGGACCCCGGCTACGGCTGCACCTCCAAGATGATCGCCGAGGCGGCCATATGCCTGGTGGGCGCGCGCAAGGACGTTCCCGGCGGGGTCTGGACCCCGGGCGCGGCGATGCAGGGCGACCTGATCGCGCGGCTCGAGGCCAATGCGGGCATGAAGTTCGAGGCCGAGTAAGGCCGCGCGGGCGGCGTTTGCGACAAGCCGCCTACGTAGAAATGCTTAGTGATTCCTCCCGAATTTCCCGCAGGCCGGGAGAAGAGCAAGGTGCGCTCCAAGATTGGAGCCACCGCCATGATCCAGACCCTGATCCTGACCGGAGCCGTCGTCGCCCTCACCCTGCTGATGGTGAGCATGGCCATCGCCAAGCTCTGGGACGACGCCAAGGCCGCCGAAGCCGCCGTAACGCCGGTCGCCAAGCCGAACGTGACCCCCGCCCGACGCCCCGATCTGGACGTCGTGCACATGAGGGAGGCCGCCTGATCGCCTGACGGAGTGAAGGCCATCCCTTGACCTTTGCGCAAAAAAACGGTCGATAGCGCCGCCTTTGCTGCGGCGCCGTTGCGCAAGGCCCGCGGCCTTCACGTGTTCAGGAGAACGATCATGCGCGTCTACTACGACCGCGACGCCGACATTTCCCGCATCCTGGACAAGAAGATCGCCGTAGTGGGCTACGGCAGCCAGGGCCGCGCGCATGCGCTCAACCTGGTGGACTCTGGCGTGAAGAACGTCGCCGTGGCTCTCCGTCCGGGCTCGGCCACCGCCAAGAAGGTGGAAGCCGACGGCCTGAAGGTGATGAGCGTGGCCGAGGCCGCCGCCTGGGCCGACGCCATCATGGTGCTCGCGCCGGACGAACTGCAGCGTGACATCTACGCCCAGGAAATCGGCCCGAACATCAAGGACGGCGCCGCGCTGCTGTTCGCCCACGGCCTCAACATCCACTTCAACCTGATCGAGCCCAAGTCGACCGTCGACGTGCTGATGGTCGCGCCCAAGGGCCCGGGCCACACCGTCCGCGGCGAATACCAGAAGGGCGGCGGCGTCCCCTGCCTGATCGCGGTGCACCAGAACGCCACCGGCAACGCCCTCGACTTCGGCCTGGCCTACGCCTCGGCCATCGGCGGCGGCCGCTCGGGCATCATCGAGACCACCTTCCGCGAAGAGTGCGAGACCGACCTGTTCGGCGAGCAGTCGGTGCTGTGCGGCGGCCTCGTGGAGCTGATCCGCGCCGGCTTCGAGACCCTGGTCGAGGCGGGCTACGCCCCCGAGATGGCCTACTTCGAGTGCCTGCACGAGGTGAAGCTGATCGTCGACCTCATCTACGAGGGCGGCATCGCCAACATGAACTACTCGATCTCCAACACGGCCGAATACGGCGAGTACGTCACCGGCCCGCGGATCATCACCCCGGAGACCAAGGCCGAGATGAAGCGGGTGCTGGAGGACATCCAGTCGGGCCGCTTCGTCCGCGACTGGATGAACGAGAACGCCGCCGGCCAGCCGAGCTTCAAGGCCACCCGCCGCCGCGCCGCGGAGCATCCGATCGAGGACGTCGGCGGCCGCCTGCGGGCCATGATGCCCTGGATCACCAAGAACAAGCTGGTGGACCAGGAGCGGAACTGAGCTTCGACTGGTTCTAAACGGACGATACGAGGGGCGGCTCTGGCCGCCCCTTTTTCTTGGCTGCTGCTCAGCACCAGGGCAGGTCCGCTGCGCCCCGCAGGATGGCCTCGGCCTCGGGCGTGTGCTTGGCCCCGCCGCCGGTCGGGTGGAGCACCAGGGCCTGGAGGAGCTGGAGCGGCGCCTTGCCGCCGCGCACGGCCCGCACCAGCACCCGCTTGGCGGGCTCTTCGGCGAAGCTGTGCACCGGGCGGATCTGGAACGAGCCGGCCTTGGCGGAGAGCAGGCTCAGGAGGTCGGCCAGCCGGTCGGCCCGGTGGATCACGGTGATGGTCCCGCGGTCGCGGACGGCGGCGAGCAGGAAACCCGTCCACGCCTCGAGCCCGCCTTCGGCCATCCAGGCGCCCCGCTTGGCCTCGGCGGGCGCGCGCAGCGCCGCCGGATCGTCGAAAAAGGGCGGGTTGGCCATCACCGCGTCGAACCGCGCCTCGCCCAGCGCCGGAAAGCCCCGGGCGATGTCGAAGCCGCGCGCCTCCACCCGCTCCGACAGGGCGTTGTCGGCGGCGTTGGCGGCGCAGAGGTCGGCCGCGGTCGGATCGCGCTCCAGACCCAGGAACCGCGCCCCGGGGCGCCGAACGGCGGCGGCCAGCAGCGCCGCCCCCGCCCCGCAGCCGGCCTCCAGGACCCGTTCGCCGTCCCTGGCGTCGCACGCCGCAGCCAGCAGCGCGGCGTCCATGCCCGCCCGGTAGCCGGCCCTCGGCTGGGCCAACATCAGGCGTCCGTCCAGCAGCCGGTCGCGGGTCAGGGGCTCCGCAGGGTCGGTAGAGGCGGGCAAGCTCATGTTCGGGAAGGCGGAAATCGGTTGCGCTGCTTGACCCTGCCCCATCGGCTGACCATTGTCGCGGCCAAACCGCGGGCGCTTCGCCCCGGCCGAAAGTGGAGCGCTTTGCAGGTGGGTGACGCCAGTACGGCCGTCCGGAACAAGCCGCCGTCGGTCGACCGGCTGCTTACCCTCGCCCGTGAGGACATGGCGGGCGTCGACGCCCTCATCCGCGAGCGGATGCAGAGCCCGGTTTCGGTCATCCCCGCCCTGGCCGAGCACATCATCGCCGGCTCCGGCAAACGGCTGCGCCCGCTGCTGACCATCGCCGCCGCGCGGGTCGCCGGGGCCAAGGACGACGCCTGCCTGAAGCTGGCCGCGGCGGTCGAGTTCATCCATACCGCCACCCTGCTGCACGACGACGTGGTCGACTCCTCCGAGCTGCGCCGGGGCAAGGTGGCCGCCCACCTGATCTGGGGCGCGCCCTCCAGCGTGCTGGTCGGCGACTTCCTGTTCGCCCGCGCCTTCGAGCTGATGGTCGAGGCTGGCTCGATGGCCGCGCTGGAGATCCTGGCCAGGGCCAGCCGGGTGATCGCCGAGGGCGAGGTGCTGCAGCTCACCCGCGCGCACGACCTCGGCCTGACCCAGGACGTCTACCTGGACATCATCCGCGCCAAGACCGCCGAGCTGTTCGCCGCCGCCGCCGAGGCCGGCGCGGTCAGCGCCGGCGCTCCGCCGGCCCAGCAGGCCGAGCTGCGCAAGTTCGGCCAGGACCTGGGGTTGGCCTTCCAGCTTGTGGACGATGCGCTGGACTATTCCGGCTCGTCCGACGCGCTGGGCAAGAACCCCGGCGACGATTTCCGCGAAGGGAAGGCGACGTTGCCGCTGATCCTGGCCATGGATCGCGGCGGGCCGGACGAGCGAGCCTTCTGGACCCGCACCATGGACCTGCACGAACAGGCCGATGGCGACTTCGAACGCGCCTGCGAGCTGATGGCCAGCGGCGGCGCGCTGGAGGCCACGCTAGGCCTGGCCGCCGACTACGCCGACAGCGCCAAGGCGTCGCTGTCCGCCTTCTCGGCCTCCAACAGCTGGCGCCCGGCGCTGGAGGATCTGGCCGACTTCGCGGTCGCCCGCCGTATGTGAGCCCGCCGGGCCGTGAGGCTCGGCCATAGGAACCCAGCCGCCAGTTGCGCGCTTCCTTGGGCCACGAGGGAGACCGACTTTTGCGAGCTGGAATGCGATTGGCCCGTCTGGGCGAGTTCACCCCGCAGTTCCTGGACGCCGAGGCCCTGCACCAGGGCCTCGCCCGCTGGAACCGCCGCCGGCTGGCCGTGGGCGAGCCGACCGCCGCCTGGCGCGAGGAGATCGGCGAGGAGGCGCGGATGCGCCGGCTGGAAGGCGCTTTCGTGGAGGCCTTCCGCGCCCAGGTGGCGCCCGACCTCGCCGGCGTGCCGACCGACCCCGCAGGCTTCGTCGCCTGGTTCGAGGACCTGAAGGAGAGCGGCCCCGGCCAGTACGACCAGCTGTTCGCCTGGCTGGAGGCCGAGGCGAGCCTCGAGGACTTCAAGTGGTTCCTGACCCAGGAGGCGGCCGGCGAGGCCGGCTTCGACGACCTGGTGGCGATGACCCAGGTGAAGATGCCGGCGAGGGCCAAGCTGGAGCTCGCCCGCAACTACTGGGACGAGATGGGCCGCGGCAACGCCTCGGGCATGCACGGCCCGATGCTCGACCGCACCATCGAGGGCTTCGAGCTGACGCCCTCGATCGAGGGTACGCTGTGGCAGTCGCTGGCGCTGGCCAACACCCTGACCGCCTTCGCCACCACGCGGCGCTACGCCTACCACTCGGTGGGCGCGCTGGGCGCGGTGGAGCTGACCGCCCCGTCCCGCGTGGCCTGCGTCGACGCCGGGCTCAAGCGCCTGGGCGTCGAGCCGGCCCTGCGCAAGTATTTCGGCCTGCACGCGGTGCTCGACGTCGGGCACTCCAGGGCCTGGAACGCCGAGGTGCTGATCCCGCTGGTCGAGGCCGACCCCGGCTGCACCCGCTACATCGCCGAGGGCGCCCTGATGCGCCTGATCCTCGGGGAGCAGTGTTTCGAAGCCTACCGCGCCCACCTCTGGGCCCACGAGCACCCGGTGGTCTACGCGGCGGAGTAGGGGGCTAGAACCCGGTGAAGATCCGGTCGAGGGCGCGCCGGATTGCGTCTTCCTGAGCACGACCTTCTGCGATCGCGCTGACGTCGACGCCCGTCTCCTTCGCCTTCGCGAGGAGGTCGGCATCGATCTCCAGCCTGAGTGCGGCCTTGCCCATGGCGAAAAGGATAGCCTGCGCCGCGGCAGCCTCATGTCGCGTGGCCCGAGAGGCGACAGGTAGGCTTTCCGGCCAACCAGTCACCGCCGCTGTTCGGTGACTGGTTGCGCGTGAGCGCTACCTGTCACCTTCCACAGCTCCCAGATCAGCCCGGCGAGATCATCTTCTCGGGGCGGACGATCTCGTCGAATTCCTCGTTGGTGACGTAGCCGCCGCCGACGGCCTCCTCGCGAAGGGTGGTGCCGTTCTTGTGGGCGGTCTTGGCGATCTTGGCGGCGTTGTCGTAGCCGATCTTCGGCGCCAGGGCCGTGACCAGCATCAGCGAGCGCTCGAGGTTGGCCTTGATGTTGTCTTCGCGCGGCTCGATGCCGACCACCATGTTGTCGGTGAAGGAGATGGCGGCGTCCGCCAGCAGCCGGCACGACTGCAGGAAGTTGTAGGCCATCACCGGGTTGAAGACGTTCAGCTCGAAGTGGCCCTGGCTGCCGGCCACGGTGATCGCGGTGTGGTTGCCCATGACGTGGGCGCAGACCATGGTCAGGGCCTCGGCCTGGGTCGGATTGACCTTGCCCGGCATGATCGACGAGCCCGGCTCGTTCTCCGGCAGCGCCAGCTCGCCCAGCCCCGCCCGCGGGCCCGAGCCCAGGAAGCGGATGTCGTTGGCGATCTTGAACAGGGCCGCGGCGGCCGCGTTCAGCGCCCCGTGGCTGAACACCATGGCGTCGTGCGCGGCCAGGGCCTCGAACTTGTTCGGCGCGGTGACGAACGGCAGGTGGGTGATATCGGCGATCCGCTCGGCCACCTTTTCGGCGAAGCCGACAGGCGCGTTGAGGCCGGTGCCGACGGCGGTGCCGCCCTGGGCCAGTTCGTAGAGGCCGTAAAGGCTCTCCTTGATCCGCCGCACGCTCATCGCGACCTGGTGGGCGTAGCCGCTGAACTCCTGGCCTAGGGTCAGCGGGGTGGCGTCCTGGGTGTGGGTGCGGCCGATCTTGATGATGTGGCCGAACGCCTTGGTCTTCTCGTTCAGCGCCGAATGCAGGTGCTCCAGCGCCGGCATCACGCTGCGGGCCACTTCCTCGGCGCAGGCGATGTGCATGGCCGTCGGATAGGTGTCGTTCGACGACTGGCCCATGTTGACGTGGTCGTTCGGGTGCACGGGGCTCTTCGACCCCATGGTCCCGCCCAGCATCTCGATGGCCCGGTTCGAGATCACCTCGTTGGCGTTCATGTTGGACTGGGTGCCGGAACCGGTCTGCCAGACCACCAGCGGGAAGTGGTCGTCGAGCTTGCCGTCGATCACTTCCTGGGCGGCGGCGACGATGGCGTTGCCGATCTTCGGGTCCAGCTTGCCCAAGGCCATGTTGGCCTCGGCCGCGGCGCGCTTGACGACGCCGAGGGCCTTGATGACCGGCTTCGGCTGACGCTCCCAGCCGATCTTGAAGTTGCCCAGCGAGCGCTGCGTCTGGGCACCCCAGTAGCGGTCGGCGGGCACCTCGATCGGCCCGAAAGTGTCGGTCTCGGTGCGGGTCGTGGTCATCCAGGGCCTCCGGCGCTCAAGTTGCGCCAGCGGTTTAGCCGTCCCGGCCCGTCATGCAAGCCTTCCCGGACATGCGCGGGGCGGCTAATCAGGGGCGTGACGGACGCCTGGACCCAGCACGGCAAGGTGCGCGCCCGCGAGGCGGAAGGCGCCATCGAGGTGGTGGTCGAAGGCCTGACCACCCAGGCCCGCTACTACAAGCCGCTGATCTACGAGTTTTTCCGCAAGGTCTGGCGCGGCGCCAGGCCCGGCTGGGGAGAGTTCTCGGTCGAGATCGTCATGGAATACGTCGGCGAGCCGCCCTGGCTCGACCTTGACAATCTGGCCAAGGCGATCCTCGACGCCATCAAGGGCTATGTCTTCCACGACGACGCCCAGGTCGCCCGGCTGCTCGTCGAGCGTCGCTCCGGCGAGCGCGAACGGATCCTGATAAGCGTCAGGCGGATCGGGGACTGAGAAAACGAGAACGGCCCCGCCGAGGCGGGGCCGTTCTGCGTCCGGACGGGACCGGAGGGATCAGCGGTACTGCTGGATGCGGGTGGTCCGCAGGCCGGCCATACCGTGCTTGTCGATCGACCGCTGCCAGGCGAGGAACTCTTCGCTGGTCAGCCGGTAGCGTTCCAGCGCGTCCTCCAGGCTCAGGAGACCGCCGCGCACGGCGGCGACCACCTCCGCCTTGCGGCGGATGACCCACCGGCCGGTGTCAGGCGGCGGCAGGTCGTTGATCGTCAGCGGCGCGCCGGTGGGCCCGATCACATAGGGCTCGCCGCGGCTGTTCGTGCGCGTTTGCTGCTGCTGCAACATGGTTCTACGCGTCTCCCACCATCACTTCTCAGGAGGGACCATACGCCCGCGGCCATAACAGTCGGTGAATCCCGTAGGTAAAGAATTGACTAATCATTCCCGTTCCGATGTAAGAAAATGGTACAGGTTGATATAACGCCGACCTACAGAACCTATTAACCTACGTTACTAGCGCTTGATGTTAAGGAGTTCTTCCAACATCTGATCCGCGGTCGTGATGATCTTGGAGGAGGCGGAATACGCCCTCTGGGTCGTGATCAAACCGGTGAACTCCGCCGACAGGTCGACCGTGGAGGCCTCCAGCGCCTGGGGCGCGATGTTGCCGGCGCCCAGGACGCCCGGTTCCTTGATCGTGAAGTCGCCGCTCATCAACGTCGGCAGGTAGGCGCCGCCCGAGACGCCGAGCAGGCCGTCCGGGTTGGGGAAGGTGGCGATGCCGATCTGGGCGATGGTGCGCACCTCGGTGTTGTCGAAGGTCGCCGAGATGATGCCCTTCTCGTCGACGTTGACGCCGACGATGCTGCCCGGGCTGGCGCCGTTCGGGGTCACGAAGTCCACCGCCGAGGGGGCGGCGTAGTTGGTCAGATTGGTGACGTCGATGTTCACCTCGTTCCCCTCGATGCCCAGGGTGTCGGCCCAGGCCACCGGCGCGCCGCTGCCCGAGGCGCCGATGTCGAGCGGGGTGTCGAACAGGGTGCTGGCGGTCATGTCGATGGTGCCGTCCTGGTTGAACACCAGGATGCCGTTGCGGATCGCCGCGCCGCCTTCGATGTCGTCGACCGGCACGGAGTAGATTTCCGCGTTCCAGGTGTTCACCGCCGGCGCCGGCTCCTTGGCCAGGGCGATCTCGACGCGGCGCTTGCCGCCGGTGGAGTCGGTCACCGACATCTCGATGACGAAGTCGGGGCGGCGGGCGCCGGCGATGGTGGAGTCCTCGGCGTAGTCCTTCATCGAGCCGACCACGTAGGGATCGACGCCGGCTTCCTGGTCCTTGTTGAGGTTGGCCGCGACGACGATCCCGTTGGTCTTGGCCACCGCCGAGCCGAGGTCGCGGACGTTGATCGGCCCCATCCGCGTGACGTCCGCCGGGCTGCGATCGATGGTGCCGTCCGAATTGATCGGCCAACCTTGCAGGTAATAGCCCTGGTCGTTGACCAGGTAGCCGTCGCTATCGACCGTGAACGAGCCCGAACGGGTGAAGAACCGCGCGTCGGACGGCAACAGGTCGGCGCCCTTCTGGGTGACGACGAAGAAGCCCTCGCCCGAGATGGCCATATCCGTCGACGAGTTGGCCGCCTGGATCAGGCCCTGCTGGCTGACGTACTGGCGGTTGACCGCCCTCACCCCGCCGGCGCTGTAGGCGCCCGACAGGTATTGCGAGGTGACGATGCTGCCGAAGTTCACCTGGCTGCGCTTGTAGGCCGTGGTGTTGACGTTGGCGATGTTGTCCGAGAGCGCGGCGAGAGCGGAGGAATTGGCCAGCAATCCCGACACCCCGGCCCGCATTGCGCTGCTGATGCTCATTGTGGTCTGCCTTGGTCCTTGAAGAGGGTTGAAGCTGAGCCGCGTTCAGCGGCCGCCCGGCGGCGCTAGGCCGCCTCGGCCTGAGGCGGCGGTTCGCCGTCCTCCTGTGCGAGGAATTCGGCCAGGGTCTCTTCCCAGGACTGGGAGGTCTGGCCGGTCTGGTCGGTCTCGGCCGGCGTCTGGGTAGACGCCGCGTCGGCCATGGTGATCGAGCTGACCTGGGTCCACGGCATCTTCGCGCCGCCGACGCTGATCAGGGTCGCCCCGTCGGTCTGCTCGACCGATTGGACCACCCCTTCGATGTAGGTGATGGTGTCGACGAGCTGCTTGGCGGAGTCGATGGCGGTGATCCGCAGCGTGTAGACGCCGTCCGGCTGCTTCTGGCCGACCGAGTTCGTGCCGTCCCAGGTGAAGGTGTGGTCGCCCGCCTTGTTGTCGCTGGGCGAGCCGGTGAACACCACGCGGCCATCGGCGTCGAGCACTTCGAGCTTCACCGTCTCGGCGGCGCGGTCGAGGTTGTAGATCCAGCTGGCCTGGCCGTCCTTCAAAGGCGCGTCGTCGCTGACCGCGCGCACCTTCTTGCCGATCAGGCTGACGGCGTCGGCGATGCCGGCGTTCTGGCTGGCGACCAGCTTTTCCAGGAGCTCGTTGGTGAGCAGCTGCTGCTCGACCCCGGTCATCTGGGTGAGCTGTTCGGTGAACTGGTTGGAATCCAACGGCGAGAGCGGGTCCTGGTTCTGCAGCTGAGTGGTCAGCAGGGTCAGGAAGGTCTCGAAGTTCTGGGCGAGGCGGGCCTTGCCCAGGGCGGTTTCCGTGCCCTGGCTTGCTCCGACTGACGAGACGGGCATTGCGCGCGGCTCCTTTCTCTAGATCCGGATGTCGAGCGCGGCGCTGGGCCGGCTCGAATAGCGGGGCGGCAGGGCGGCCTGGTCGGCGGCCTCGCCGGCCGCCAGGGCCTCGGCGAAGGCGCGGCCGTGGAAGCCGCCGCCGCCGTGGCGGGCCTCGGGGTCGCGGCCGAAGCGGCCGCCGTCGGCGGTGTCGAACGACAGGCCCCCCGAAAGGTCGAAGCCGGCCTGCTCCAGCGCCCGCTGCAGTTCGGGCGAGCGGCTGCGCAACTCGGCGGCGGCCTGGGGCGAGTCGACGGCGAAGGCGGCGGTCAGCTTGCCGCCGGCCCCGATTTCGATACGCACCTCGACCCGGCCGAGGCCGGCGGGCTGCAGCTCCACCTCGAAGCGGGTCGAACGGCCTTCGAGCTTGCGGACGATGTCGGCGGCCAGGGCCGCGACGGTGTCGGGCGCGCCGCGGACGCCGGCCCCCCCGCGCGGGCCCTGCGTCTCGGCGGACGCCGTCGCGGCGGCCGCCGGACCCGCGGGAGCGGCTTCGGCCGGCAGCGGAGGCTCGGCGTCGTTCGCCGCGGTCGGCGCCTCGGGCTGGGCGATGGGCGGCGGCGCTGGGGCCTGGGTGGCCGCCGCCTGGCGGACTGCCGGCGCGGGCGGCGTAGGCTCGATCTCGAGCGCTGCGGCGGCGGGCTCCGCGGCCTTCGGCGCGGGCGGGGCGGTCTCGCTCGCGGCGGCCGCGCGGCGGCGCATGGGCGAGGCCGTCATCGACGACATCAGCGGCTCGGCCGCGTCCTCTGCGACGGCAGGCGGGGCGGTCGGAGCAGGCGTCTCGCCCTCGGGATCGGCTGGGGCGTCTTCGGCCGGAGGCGCCGCAGAGGCCGCGGGGGCGGGCGTCGAGCGGACGCGAACCAGCCCTTCCGGCGGCGGTTGCGAGGGCGATCGGGGTGCGGCCTGCGGCAGCTGTTGGTGGGCTTGCGCCTGGGCTTGCGCCTGGGCTTGCGCCTGGGCCGGCGCCAGGGGGGCGTCCTTCAGCGGAGCCTCGTCAGGCGTCGCCGCATCGGCGGGCGGAACGTCGGCCTTGACGGCGGGCGTCGCGACCGCGGGGGCGGCCGACGGCGTGGCGGGACGCGCGGCCTGCGTCCGGGCCTCTGTCGCGGCGGCGGGACGGCCCGCATCGGAGGCCGATGGCGCAGGCGTCATGTCGGCGCGGGTTGGCCGGGGTGTCTCGATGGCCGGCGGCGGGGGCCCGGCCTCTGAACGCTGTGCGGCGGCGCGTTCGAGGCCGGGCGGTGTTTGCGTCTCGACGGCCTCGGCAGTCGGAATTTCGATCGGCTGGGCGGCCGCCTGCGTCGGCGCGGCGGCCGGGCGCGCAGCGGGCGCCGGGGCTTGATCGTCGGCGGCAGGCTCGGCCGGCGGGGCGGCCTGGGTCTGCGCGGCCGGCGGCGAGGGGGGCGCGAAAGGCAGGGACGGGGGGGCGGCTTCGGCGTCCGCCGGCGCAGCGGCGTCCTCGGGAGCGGCCGCATCCTCGTCCGGGGTGTCGGTGGCAGGGGCGGCCTCGCCGCGGGGCGGGGCGGCGGGGATCGGTCCCGCAGCGGCGGCGGGCGCAGGAGCGCCGGTGAAGGCCGCCAGCAGCTGCTCGAACACGTCCACAGGCGCGACCGGCGCGCCGGGCTGGCCCGGCGCCGTCGGCGCGGTCGGAAGTGCGATCGGGAACGCGATCATCGGTGGGAAAACTTGCCCTGGAGACGGTGGCGCCTGCTGCGCCGGGTCCATTCGGCAGCCGCCGAGCAACCGCCGGGCCAAGTTTCGACAATTCGCCTAACCGTTGGACGAGATTGCGGAAATTGCGTGGTGATCGCGGTCGTCGCGATGCGCCTGGTGGCGGAAATTGCCGGGCCGGGGGCGTCCGATAGGCGGGCCTTGCCCAGGGCGGCCGACCCTCGCGCGTAAGGAAAGGAAGCCCTGCGCCGGTTGGCCCGGCTCTTGCGCCGCATCTGCCGGCAACAAACGGCCTCGGCAGAAGATGGCTCTGAAAACGTTCGAGAATTTACGGAATTGGCAGGGGGCGGCGATGCGGCCCCCGGCAGATTTCGCCGGGTCGGGCGTCAGGGTTTGCCGAGGGGAGGCTTAAGAGAATGTCGCTTCACGTCGCCCTCACCACCGCCACGTCGGGCCTGATGGCCGCCCAGACGGGCATTCGGACGATCTCCGACAACATCGCCAACGTGAACACGCCCGGCTACGTCCGAAAGACGGCCGTGCAACAGTCCAACGTGGTCGACGGCGCCGGGATGGGCGTGACCATCGTCGGCATCAAGCGGGTCACCGACCAGTACCTCCAGCTCGCCAGCCTGAACGCGTCCTCCGACGCGTCGAAGTGGAACGTCATCTCCGAATACCTGGACAGCGCCCAGAGCCTGTTCGGGGACCCCACCGGCGAGGGCTACTTTTTCTCGCGCCTCGACGAGGTGTGGAACGCCTTCGCCCAGGCGGCGGACGATCCCTCGTCAAGCCTGCTGCGCAGCCAGGCGCTGACCCGGGTGAACGACTTCCTCACCGAGGCGGACCGGATCAACACCGCCCTGCAGGACCTCACCAAGACCGTGGACTCGCGGCTGGTGGCCGGCGTCGACCGCGCCAACCAGCTCATCCAGGAGATCCAGAAGCTCAACGTCGACATCACCAAGACGCGGATGGCCGGCGGCGACCCCTCGGGCTCGGAAAACATCCAGGCGACCCTGGTCGACGAACTGGCCTCGCTGATGAACGTGCGCGTGGCCAAGCGCGACATGGGCGGCGTGGTGATCCGCACCACCGAGGGCCTGCTGCTGGCGGGCGACCACTCCTCGACGCTGAAGTACGAGAGCACCGACGCGACCCGCGGCTACGTCTCGGTCGTCAATCCGAACAACGCCGCCTACACCACGCCCATCCAGCTCACCGGCGGCGAGCTGCGTGGCCTGCTGGACATGCGCGACGAGGTGCTGCCGCAGCTGTCCGACCAGCTGGGCGAATTCGTCAGCCGGGCCGCCGAGCAGATCAACCGGGTGCACAACGACTCCTCGGCCGTGCCGCCGCCCGCGACGCTGACCGGCCGCAACACGGGGCTTCTGGACATCGCCTCGGCCGCCAGCGGCTTCTCCGGCGCCAGCACCCTGGCGATCGTCGATGCGGCCGGGGTGGTGCAGAAGCGGATCGACATCGACTTCACCGCCGGGACCATGACCGTGGACGGCGCGCCCGGCCCGGCGTTCACCCCGGCGACCTTCGTGACCGCTTTGAACGCCGCGCTCGGCGCGGACGGGACGGCCAGCTACGTCAACGGCGCGCTCAGCATCTCGGCCAGCAACGCCGGACAGGGGATCGCCATCGACGAGGGCTCCTCCTCGAAGAACGGACGCGGCTTCTCCCACTACTTCGGGCTGAACGACCTGATCCGCACGGGCGGCATGTCGACCTGGGAGACGGGCCTCACCGGGACCAGCAATCACGGCTTCACCGGGAACATCACCCTGCGGATCGCAGAGGGCGACGGGCGGATCATCCGCGACATCGTGGTCGCAGCGCCGGCCGCGCCGACCATGAACGATCTGTTGGCCGCGCTGAATTCGTCCGCCAGCGGCGTCGGCCTTTACGGCCAGTTCTCTCTGGACGCCAACGGGGCGCTCCGCTTCACCGGTTCGCCGCCGACCAACGCCAACGTCTCGGTGGTGACCGACACCACCCAGCGCGGCGCCGGCGGGCCCTCGATGAGCGAGCTGTTCGGCCTGGGCGTGCTCGAGCGCTCGAGCCGGGCCGACCGCTTCTTCGTGAGCCCGGGGATCTACGCCGACCCCGCCGGACTCGCCTTCGCCAAGCTCGACCTGTCGGTGGATCCCGGCCGGCCGTCCCTGCGGCCGGGCGACAACACCGGCGCGCTGCTGCTGTCCGAGGTCGGCGAGCTGAAGGGCCGCTTCGGGGCGGCGGGCGACACCCCGGCCGCCGAGATGACCCTGACCCGCTACGCCATGGAGTTCGCCGGCGGCATCGGCCGCAAGACCAACTCGGCGGAATGGTCGATGAAGAGCGCCGAGGCCGTGAAGGTCGAGGCCGACACCCGCCGTGCGGCGGTCGAAGGCGTCAACATCGACGAGGAGCTCGTCATGCTGACCACCTACCAGCAGGCCTTCAACGCCTCGGCCCGGATGATCCAGGCGGCCAAGGACCTGTTCGACGTGCTGCTGGAATTCGTGTGAGGTCTGACCGATGGTTCGTATCGCGACCAACTCCGCCTACAGCGCGGTCCTCGCCAACCTGACGAGCGCTCAGCGTCGCCAACTCGACGCGGGCGACCGGCTGGCCAGCCAGAAGAACGGCGACGAGCTCAAGGACTTCGCCAAGAACGCCGAGATGCTGACGGCCATGCGCACGGTCCAGACCCGGACCGAGGGCTACCTGTCGCAGAACATCCTGCTCACCGAGCGGCTGGTCGCGCAGGACGCGGCCATGAACAAGATGATCGACGCCGTCGGCCGCGTGCGCCAGCGGATCACCGACGCGCTCGCCACCAACAGCGGGGAAGGGTTGATGCTGGAGGTCGAGGCCGAGTTCCGCACGGCCATTTCGGCGCTGAACTCCCGCTTCGCCGGCAAGCCGCTGTTCGCGGGCGGGCAGGTCGCCGACGATCCGGTCACCGCCCAGCGGCTGACCGAGCTCACCGACCCGATGAACGCCATCGCCGACTTCTTCCGGAACGACGACTTCCGGGTGAAGGCGCGGCTGGACGACGCCACCGTGGTCACCACCGGCTTCCTCGCCGAGGATCTCGGCACGGCGATGTTCGAGGCCTTCCGGGACATGCAGGCCTTCGAGGAGGGGCCGGACGGCGATTTCGGCGGTTCGCTCAGCCAGGCGCAGGACGACTTCCTGACCGCCCAGCTCGCCGCCTGGGACAAGGTCAGCGACTTCCTGGTCGATCAGGCGGCCCGCAACGGCATGGTCCAGAAGCGGGTCGAGGACGTGGCCCGCGACCTCGGGCGCCGGCGCGACATGACCGAGTCGATGATCGGTTCCATCGCCGACGCCGACATGGCCAAGGCGGCGGCCGATCTCGCCCAGGCGGAATTCTCGGTTCAGGCCGCGGCCCAGGTATTCACCACCCTGCGCGAGAGCTCGCTGCTCAACGTGCTGAGGGCCTAGCGGACGTTCTGCGCCGGGGCCCGGCCGGAGACCGGGTCAGCCGGTGTAATCGGGGGGCTGGGCCCGGACCCCGGCGCACGCTCTGCGCGGCCGGGGCGGGCCGCGCGGCGGAAGAAAGGGTCAGGCCAGCTCGAACTGGGCCCCGACGCGGCCGATCAGCCGCTCGCCGAGCCATACCTCGACGGCATGGGCCGCGCCACGCAGCGCCTCGGCGAAGTTCAGCGCCTCCTCGTCCGAGGCGTGAGTGGCGTTGAGGGAGTCGGTGATCCGCTCATGGCGGGTCAGCACGTAAAGCCGGTAACAGCGCATGGAAGACTGGTTCCCCGTCTCGATGCGTCCTTTATGGCCAAGCTTTCCGGCGAAGTTGGGGCGCAGATTGTGGCAAGACAGGCCTGCGACGAGCCGCCGCAATCTCGCAAAACCCATCCCCTGCCGCTACATAGCGCAAATGGTCGACACCCTCTCTGTGAGCGACGTTCCTGACGCCGTGCTGGACGCAGCGCGCGCGGCCGTCGGCCTGCCCGCCGGCGCCAGAATTGTGGCGGCGATGTCGGGCGGCGTGGACTCAACTGTAACCGCGGCGTTAATGGCCCGCGCCGGCTACGACGTGGTGGGCGTCACCCTGCAACTGTACGACCACGGCCTGGCGATCCAGAAGAAGGGCGCCTGCTGCGCGGGCCAGGACATCCACGACGCGCGCACGGCCGCCGACGCCATCGGCATCCCCCACTACGTGCTCGACTACGAGAGCCGCTTCCGCGAGCAGGTGATCGAGGACTTCGCCGACGCCTACCTGCGGGGCGAGACGCCGATCCCCTGCGTGCGCTGCAACCAGACGGTCAAGTTCCGCGACCTCCTGGACGTCGCCCGCGACCTGGGCGCGGCGGTCATGGTCACCGGCCACTACGTCGCTCGACGCGACGGCCCGGCGGGACCGGAGCTGCACCGCGCGGCCGACCCCTCGCGCGACCAGAGCTACTTCCTGTTCGCCACCACCCGCGAGCAGCTCGACTACCTGCGCTTCCCGCTCGGCGGCCTGCCGAAGAGCGAGGTGCGGCGGGTCGCGGCCGGCATGGGGCTGGCGGTGGCCGACAAGCCGGACAGCCAGGACATCTGCTTCGTGCCGGAGGGCCGCTACACGACGGTCATCGACCGGCTGCGCCCGCACGGCGCGGAGCCGGGCGACATCGTCCACCTCGACGGGCGGGTGCTCGGCCGGCACGAGGGCGTCACCCGCTACACCATCGGCCAGCGCCGGGGGCTGAACGTGGCGGTGGGCGACCCGCTCTACGTGGTGCGCATCGACGCCGACGCGCGGCAGGTGATCGTCGGCCCGCGCGAGGCGCTGCTGACCGCCGGCCTGACGCTGAAGGAGACCAACTGGCTGGGCGAGGCCGAGACCATCGAGGCCGCCTGCGCCGACGGCCGCCCCGTGCTGGCCCGCGTCCGCTCGACCCGCGAGCCAGCGGCCGGGCGGCTGGCGATGAAGGACGGAATCCCGGCGGTAGTGTTCGACGACCTCGAGGAGGGCGTCGCCCCCGGCCAGGCCTGCGTCCTCTACGCGCCGGAGGCGCCCAGCCGGGTGCTCGGCGGCGGCTTCATCGCGAGCACCTGGGGCCGGGCCTAGCGCCCTCCCTCCCCATGCAGGGGAGGGAGGGGCTATAGTGGTTCGATGAACACCGATCCCGTCGTCATCGCCGCCTACGCCCGCACGCCGATGGGCGGCTTCCAGGGCGTCCTGTCGCCCGTCAAGGCCACCGAGCTCGGGGCGGCCGCCGTCAAGGCCGCGGTCGAACGGGCGGGCGTCGCGCCCGACAAGGTCGAGCAGATCGTCATGGGCTGCGTGCTGCCCGCCGGCCTCGGCCAGGCCCCGGCCCGCCAGGCGGCGCTGGGCGCGGGCCTGCCCAAGTCGGTCGAGGCCACCACCGTCAACAAGATGTGCGGCTCGGGCATGCAGGCCGCCATCCTGGCGCACGACGCGCTGCTCGCCGGCTCGGCCGACGTCATCGTCGCCGGCGGCATGGAGAGCATGAGCAACGCGCCCTACCTGCTGGCCAAGCACCGCGCGGGCGCTCGCATCGGCCACGACAACGCCTTCGACCACATGTACCTCGACGGCCTGGAGGACGCTTACGAGCCGGGCCGGCTGATGGGCAGCTTCGCCGAGGAAACGGCCAGGGCCTACCAGTTCACCCGCGAGGCGATGGACGAGTACGCCATCGCCAGCCTGACGCGCGCCCGGCAGGCCACCGAGAGCGGCGCCTTCTCCCGTGAGATCGTCCCGGTGCAGGTCGCCACCCGCAAGGGCGCCGAGACCGTCTCCGCCGACGAGCAGCCGCTGAAGGCCGACCCGGCCAAGATCCCGACGTTGAAGCCCGCCTTCGCCAAGGACGGGGCGATCACCGCCGCCAACGCCTCCTCGATCAGCGACGGGGCCGCCGCCCTGGTGCTGACCCGCGCCTCGGTGGCGGAAAAGCTGGGCATGAAGGTGGTGGCCCGCATCGTCGCCCATGCCGCCCATGCCCACGAGCCGGGCCTGTTCGCCACCGCGCCGGTGCCGGCCGTGCAGAAGGCGCTGAAGAAGGCCGGCTGGAGCGCGGACGAGGTCGATCTGTTCGAGATCAACGAGGCCTTCGCGGTGGTGGCGATGATCGCCGAGCGCGAGATCGGCATCGACCGCGAGAAGCTCAACGTCCACGGCGGCGCCTGCGCCCTCGGCCACCCGATCGGCGCCTCCGGGGCCCGCATCCTCGCCACCCTGCTCAGCGCCCTCGAACAGCGCGGCGGCCGCAAGGGCGTCGCCAGCCTCTGCATCGGCGGCGGCGAAGCCACGGCCATGGCCGTGGAGCTAGTGTAGGCCTCGGATCATCAGCCCCGCTCATCCCGGCGAACCGGACGATCAGCGGGTGGCCGAGGGCGCAAGGGGCCGCTCCACCGCCTTGAGGACAACTGCGAACGAGGCGCCGCCAACGCTTGTGGGAGGCGCCGCCGCGGGCGGCTACCGCTTCGACATCTGCTCGGCCATCTTGGCGACGTCGTCCAGGTTGACCGTGCCGGCGCCGGGAATCGAGAGCTGGATGTCGCCGGGCTTCATGCCTTCGGGGCAGGGGCCCTTCCAGGTGGCGTTCATCACCATCTTCATCTCGCCGTTGGCCTGAGGCATGGACGAGCCGGTGGTCGTGGTGGTGGCCTCGAGCCGGTAGGCCGAGTTGAAGTCGCCGGTGACGGCGCCGCGGCTGGTCACCTTGCCGCCCTGGCCGTCCGGGCAGACCGAAACGAACGAATAGCCGCCGGCGGTGGGCGTGAAGGTGTTCTGCTCGCAGCCGCTGTCCTCCGAGACCTGCTGGCCCCAGAGCTGGACGTTCTTGTCGGTCTCGGCGTCGATGCACATGCGGCTGGTCTGGGTGACGCCCATGGTCTCCATGGTGTGCTCCCAGAGGCCGGCCTTGCGCACAGGACGTCCCGCGGGCGCGGCCGGCGTCTCGGCGCTCGCCATGGCGCCGCCCTCCGAGGCCGGCGGGGCCGCCGCCTTGTCTTCGGCCTTCTGGCAGGACCAGAGGAACAGGACAGAACCGCAGAGGACGAGAGTGCGAGTGCTGCGCCGCATGTCGGGGGGCTCCCATTGTCGTTAACGGGACCTTAAGGTGCTTCGCGCGGCGCGGGGAAGGGTGCGGCCCGGCCGGCGGACGCGGGATCGATCCGGCCGGCGAGGGGTTTGGGGAGAATGAGCGAACTTCGGAACAATGCGGCCCGCTCGCGCTACGAGATGGACGAGCAGGGCCTGACCTCGTGGGCCGACTACCGGCTGACCGACGGCCGGCTCTACATCGACCACGTCGAGAGCCCGGCCCCGTTGCGGGGAACCGGTGCGGCGGGGCGGCTGATGGCGGCCATCGCCGCGGACGCGCAGGCGCGCGGCCTGAAGATCACCCCGATCTGCGGCTATGCGGCCGCCTGGCTGCGGCGCAGCACGGAGTACCGCGACCTGGTCGGCTGACCTGGCCCCGCGCGGGCTGAATATCGATCTGAACGGAAGGGGCCTCCGGTCAGGAGGCGTGCGGGCCGCGCGTCCTGCGCCGGCCGCCGGCCCCGCCGCACCTCCCCGGCGATATCCGGGGAGGGCGTAGCGGGACCCGAATACTCAAAACTCAGCTGCGGTGCAGGATGGCTTCCATGGCCTGCACGCGGGTCTCGGACTCTTCGCTCAGCCGCCGCGCGATCTCGCGGATGCCGACCGGATAGGCCTCGCCGCCGTCGGCGATCTCGCCGGCCAGCCGCTCGACCTCCACCAGGGCCGTCTCAAGGGCCAGGATGTGTTCGCGGGCCAGGTTCTTGGCCTCGCTCTGCAGACGACGGATACGATCGGACAGGTTGGCGTCGCCCTTCACCAGGGCCGTACCGTTTTCCGCCACCACGCTCAAAGAAGGCGACATGTAGCTCATCCTAGTTTCGGGCCTTGGGGCGCCGGCCATTTGTCTGGCCGATGCCCTTTCGGCGGGTCCACACCAACCAAGATACCGATCAATTCGGCACATGGTTCCGCCAAAGCTGCAGCATTCGCACCAGGAGCGAACCCGTGTCGCCCCGGCGCCACGGCGCTTGGTTAAGGCCTGAAAAGTCTCGACTTTAGCTGGGGGAGGCTTCGCCTTGATTCTGCTGGGATTCCCGCCTCGGGCGAAAACCGCGTGCCGACAAGCTATGGTAAAGGTTCCATGGGGCCGCAGAAAAATCGTCGTTAACGACTTGTTCGCCAGCTTGACTTTGGCGGCGTCCGTGACCCGCGAAGGCGGCCCATTTCGAGCGCCGCTGCGACCCGTTTCGGCACGCCTGTCTCAGCCCGCCGAAGGCGCCTCCGGTGCAGCCTGGCCGCCGGCCTTGCGCAGCAGGTCGGTGAGCTCCAGCGGCATCGGGAAGACGATGGTCGAGTTCTTGTCGGCGCCGATGTCGAACAAGGTGTTCAGGTAGCGCAGCTGCATCGCCTCGGGCTGGCGGGCCAGGGTGGCGGCCGCCTCGACCAGGGTCTGGCTGGCCTGCAGCTCGCCCTCGGCGTTGATCACCCGGGCGCGCCGGTTGCGCTCGGCCTCGGCCTGGCGGGCGATGGCGCGGACCATGCTCTCGTCGATGTCGACGTGCTTGATCTCGACGTTGGCGACCTTGACGCCCCAGGCGTCTGTCTGGGAGTCGAGGATCTCCTGGATGTCCCGGTTCAGCTTGTCCCGCTCGGCCAGCATCTCGTCCAGCTCGTGCTTGCCCAGCACCGAGCGCAGGGTGGTCTGGGCCAGCTGGCTGGTGGCGGCGAAGAAGTCCTCCACCGCGATGATCGCCCGGTCGGCGTCGACCACCCGGAAGTAGACCACCGCCGAGACCTTCACCGAGACGTTGTCGCGGCTGATGACGTCCTGGCTCGGCACGTCCAGCACGATGGTCCGCAGGCTGACCTTGACCATCTGCTGCACCAGCGGGATGAGGATGATCAGGCCCGGCCCCTTCACCCCGGTGAACCGGCCGAGGGTGAAGACCACCCCGCGCTCGTATTCGCGCAGGATCTTGATGGCCTGGGCCAGCACGAACAGGACGATGAGCGCCAGGGCGATCCAGGTCGCCAGGTCCAGGTAAAGCTGCATGTCAGTCTCCGTCTGGGGGCGATGTGGGCTCCACCACCACCGTCAGTCCGTCGCGGGCGGTCACGCGGGCGCTCTGACCGGGCGCCAGCGGTCGGGCCGAGCGGGCCCGCCAGCTCTCGCCCTCCAGCCGCACGAAGCCCTCGCCGCCGGCCCAGCTCAGCACCGGGCCGGCTGCGCCGACCAGATCGCCGATCGCCGCCGGCCGCCTTCGGGCGCGCCAGGCCGCGCCCAGCGCCAGCACGAAGAAGGCCAGCGAGGCGGCCACCACCCCGACCACCAGCCAGGGCGACAGCCGCATCTCCGGAATCGGGCCCTTGAACAGGATCAGGCTGCCCAGCCCCAGCGCCGCGGCCCCGCCGATCCCCAGCACGCCGACCGATGGGGTCATCGCCTCGGCGGTCATCAGCCCGATCCCCAGGGCGATCAGGATCAGGCCCGCGTAGTTGACCGGCAGCAGGTTCAGCGAGAACAGCGCCACCACCAGCGACACCGCCCCGATCACCCCCGGACCGTAGGTTCCCGGGCTCATGAACTCGAAGATCAGCCCGTAGATGCCGACCAGTAGCAGCAGGTAGGCGATGTTGGGGTCGGTGATCGCCGCCAGCGCCTTGTTGCGCCAGCTCGCCGCCACCTCCACCGTCTCGGCCCCGGCCAGCCTCAGCACGTGCGGCTTGCCGGCCAACTGCACGGTCCGCCCGTCGGCCGCCGCGATCAGGCCGGGCAGGTCGGCGGCCAGCACCTCGATCACGCCGCGCTCCAGCGCCTGGCCGGCGGTCAGCGTCGCCGCCTGCCGCACGGCCGCCTCGGCGAACTCGGGATCGCGCCCGTGCAGGGCCGCGAGGCTGGCGAGGTAGGCGGCCGCGTCGTTGACCACCTTGGCGGTCATGGCGTCGGTCGGCGCCTTCTCGGCCGTCGCCTTGGCCTTCTCTTCCGGGGTGTCCGCCCCGCCGTCGCCGTCGGGCAGGGGCGTGGAGCCGCCGCCCATGCTCACCGGCGTCGCCGCGCCCAGGTGGGTGCCCGGCGCCATCGCCGCCAGGGGGCTGGCGTAGAGGATGTAGGTCCCCGCGCTCGCCGCCCGCGCCCCGGCCGGCGCGACGAAGGTCGCCACCGGAACGGGCGAGGCCAGGATCTCGGCGATGATGTCGCGCGTGGCGCTGTCGAGGCCGCCGGGCGTGTCCATGCGGATCACCAGCAGGCGGGCGTTGCGCTTGCGCGCCTCGGCCAGCCCGTCGCGGACGTATTCGGTGGTGGCCGGGCCGATCGCGCCGTCGATGTCGAGGACCACGACAGGGCCGGGCCGGGGCTCAGGCGCCGCAGTCTGGCCTTGGGCGCCGAGCGACGGCCACAGCAGGCCGGCCAGCATCGCCAGAAGGGCGATCCACCACCACACCGGAACCGGGCCGCGCGCCGCGCCCAAAGGGGGCCTCCTTCCGCCTCGTCGGCAAAAGGTTAACACACCTCGCGGCGGTGCGGGCCTTGTCCTCGCCTTGGCCGCTGGCCGAGGGAGCGTCCGGCGGCTGATCGATGAGCACCAAGACCACAAAGACCACGAAGGTCACCAAGGGGCCGAGTCATCCCGTCCTGTTCGGCGCCGTAGGCATCGCGCGGGCTCGGCGGCGCCCGGCGTCTTCGGACCTTCGTGGTCTTCTTTCTTCGTGTCGAAAGCCGGCTGGCCCGAACGCCAGGTCATCAACCGGCGACCGACCGAGGACCAGTGGGCTCAACTCCGCGCCCGTGCCGGCAGGCTTCGAGGCGTTGCAGGCGCAGTTCGCGGGGTCGGGGCGAGGGTAGCGCGCGGCGGCCACCTCAGCAGAAGTCCCCGCACTGTGTTTCACCGATTTCGCAACCGTCGGGATCAAGGGTCACGTAGAGCCGCGCATCGAACTCCTGCGTGCCCTCAGGTCTCCACCGATATTTCGCAGCGTTGTCGTGCGCGAGTTGAGCGGCTTCCTCCGGCGTGCGGGCTCTGACGGTCGCAACGTAGTCTGCAAAAGCGTCCGCGCGGCACAACACCTTGAACGTCGCCATGACTGATCCCCGAGTGCATAAGGTGCTGTTCTAGATCCGTTTTCTGTGCGTTGAAAGCGGGCTGGGAGGCTTAAGAGGCGGTCGCGGCCGTGGCCCGATAGCGGCCTTCTCCCAGGAACTCCAAGAGCCCCTGGTCGCGGAGAACCTGCAGTTGTTGCCGGATCTTGGCGCGGACGTTGCGGTTGCCGGGATAGAGGCGGCTAAGCCGACCCTCGAAGCCATACGCTTCGGCCAGCGTGAACTCTCGTCCGCCGAAGGCTTCCACCACGTCCATGACGTCCATGAGCCAGCCGCGGGCGTTGAGTGACAGGTCCCGAAGGAACAGGGTGCTGCTCCAGGCCGCCAGCACCTCGCTGCGGGCGCGGACCTTGCCCTGATCTACGAGCACGATCCTTCCGGCCGTCGGAAGCTTGTCGATTAGGATATTGCAGCCCACCCAACCGGCGCGCCGAGCGGTCGGCGCCAGCGGTTTGCGCTTCTCGATCAGCGCCGGCGTGAAGAAGTGCCGTGGGACGAGCAGTACGTTGGTGACCGCGAGCAGCCGCGGGTCATAGTTCAAGAGGATGAAGTTGGGATTGGTGCGCGCCGCCAGCTTTGCGGCCAGCGGCTCATAGGCGCCGTCTATCACCTTGCGACTGAATCGGCCTTTCTGGCTCTTGAGCTCGAATTCTTCGGCGCAGGCGGCGCACGCGAAGTCGGCGGCGCGATTGTTGTTCGCCAGCTTGATGACCGGCGCTGTCCCGCAATTCGGACAGAACAGGTACCTCTCTACCCAGCTCTCGGTCCAGACGCGCGCCTTCTGCGACGCACTTTCGAAGTGCCTCGGCGCTTCCTCGAAGCCGAGATGGAATGGTCGGTCGTCGTCGCCCTGCACCCGTGCGCCTCGTCGCCCTGATCAGGCGGCAAGCTCTCACAGGCGCATCGCCAAAGGGTTTAGGTCCTACCTCCGCCCCTTCCTGAACCTCTCCGCCGCCTCCGCCCGCGCTTCGCGGCGCACCCGCTTCACCCCCTCGCGGTCGGCGCTCTCCCCCTCCGCTGTCAGCACGTCCGCGGCGAACTCCAGGTCCATCAGCTTGAGGCGCTTGATCTCGTCGCGGAGGCGGGCGGCGGTTTCGAACTCGAGGTCGGCGGCGGCCTGGCGCATCTTGGCCTCGAGGTCGCGCAGGGTGGCCTTGAAGTTGTCGCCCATGAAGGGCTTGGCGCCGTCCTCGGCGACGCCGGCCGGGATCAGCACACGATCCTTCTCGTACGGGGAGGCGAGGATCTCCTTGATCTGGCTCTTCACGCTCTCGGGCGTGATGCCGTGCTCCAGGTTGTAGGCCTCCTGCTTCTCGCGCCGGCGGGCGGTCTCGGCCATCGCCCGCTCCATCGAGCCGGTGACGCTGTCGGCGTAGAGGATGACCTTGCCTTCGACGTTCCGGGCCGCGCGGCCGATGGTCTGGATGAGGGAGGTCTCGGAGCGCAGGAAGCCCTCCTTGTCGGCGTCGAGAATGGCCACCAGGCCGCACTCGGGGATGTCCAGGCCCTCGCGCAGCAGGTTGATGCCGACCAGGATGTCGAAGGCGCCGAGCCGCAGGTCGCGGATGATCTCGATCCGCTCCAGGGTGTCCACGTCGGAGTGCATGTAGCGGACCCGCAGGCCCTGCTCGTGCATGAACTCGGTCAGGTCCTCGGCCATCTTCTTGGTGAGGACGGTGATCAGGCTGCGGTAGCCGCGGGCGCTCGTCTGCCGCACCTGGTCGATAACGTCGTCGACCTGGCTGAAGCCGTCCTTGGAGACCGGGCGCACCTCCACCGGCGGGTCGATCAGGCCGGTGGGGCGGATCACCTGCTCGACGAAGACGCCGCCGGCCCGCTCCATCTCCCACGGGCCCGGCGTGGCCGAGACGTGCACGGAGTCCGGGCGCATGGCGTCCCACTCCTCGAACTTCAGCGGCCGGTTGTCGATGCAGCTGGGCAGCCGGAAGCCGTACTCGGCCAGCGTCCACTTGCGGCGGTAGTCGCCCCGGTACATGGCCCCGATCTGCGGGATGGTCTGGTGGCTCTCGTCGACGAACAGCAGGGCGTTGTCGGGGATGTATTCGAAGAAGGTGGGCGGCGGCTCGCCCGGCCGACGGCCGGTGAGGTAGCGCGAGTAGTTCTCGATGCCGGCGCAGGAGCCGGTGGCCTCGATCATCTCCAGGTCGAAGGTGGTGCGCTGCTCCAGCCGCTGGGCCTCCAGCAGCTTGCCGTTGGCGACCAGCCAGTCGAGCCGCTCCTTCAGCTCCACCTTGATCTGGTCGATGGCCTGGCGGAGCGTCGGCCGCGGGGTCACGTAGTGGCTGTTGGCGTAGACCTTCACGCCCTTCAGGTCGGCGGTCTTCTTGCCGGTCAGCGGGTCGAACTCGGTGATCGCCTCCACCTCGTCGCCGAACAGGCTGATGCGCCAGGCGCGGTCCTCGAAGTGGGCCGGGAAGATCTCGATGGTGTCGCCTCTGCGCCGGAAGGCGCCGCGCTCGAAGGCCTGGTCGTTGCGCCTGTACTGGAGGGCGACGAGGTCCCCCATCAGCTTCTTCTCGTCGATCCGCTGGCCGGGCTGGATGGAGAAGGTCATGGCCGAGTAGGTCTCGACCGAGCCGATGCCGTAGATGCACGAGACCGAGGCCACGACGATGACGTCGTCGCGCTCCAGGATCGCCCGGGTGGCCGAGTGGCGCATGCGGTCGATCTGCTCGTTAATCGAGGAGTCCTTCTCGATGTAGGTGTCGGTCCGCGGCACGTAGGCCTCGGGCTGGTAGTAGTCGTAGTAGGAGACGAAGAACTCGACCGCGTTCTCCGGGAAGAAGCTCTTGAACTCGGAGTAGAGCTGGGCGGCGAGCGTCTTGTTGGGGGCCAGGATCAGCGCCGGACGCTGGGTGGCCTCGATCACCTTGGCCATGGTGAAGGTCTTGCCCGAGCCTGTGACGCCGAGCAGCACCTGGTCGTGCTCGCGGCTCTCCAGGCCCGCCACCAGCTCGCTGATTGCCTGCGGCTGGTCGCCGGCCGGCTGGTAGTCGCTGACCAGCTTGAACCTGATGCCGCCCTCGGACTTCTCCGGGCGAGCGGGCCGGTGCGGCTTCCACAGCATCGGCATGGTGTTTTCGTCGTAGTCGAAGGCGGCGCTCATGTCGGCCACGCCCGAGGGCGGAGCGGCCTTGGCCTTGTCCTGGCTGCGTACGCGGGGCATCGGCGAAAGGTAGGCGCTCGACGGCCCCACGGCTACTCCCGGGCGGGGCCCTGCTGACAGGATGGTGGCAGCAGGCGAGGGGTCATTCCTCTCCTCCATGGGGCGGGAAGGCCCATAGCGGCGCGGCGCGGGGCGGCGTAAACAAATCGCATGTCGGGGTTATCCGAGGCCTACATCACCGGGGCGGGCAGCTTCCTGCCGGGGCCGCCGGTGCCGAGCGCCGAGATGGAGGCCTATCTGGGCTTGGTCGGCGGGCGGGCCAGCCTGTTCGGGCGCAAGGCGCTGCGCTGGAACGGCGTGGAGACGCGCCACTACGCCCTGACGCCGGACGGGACCCCCACCCACTCCAACGCCGGCATGTGCGCCGGCGCGGTCCGGGCCGCGGTTGAGGATGCGGGCCTGGGCCTGGAGGCGCTGAGCTTCCTGGCCGCGGCCACCACCCAGGGCGACTGGCTGGTCCCCGGCCACGCCGCGGCGGTGCACGGCGAGCTCGGCTGCGGGCCCATCGAGATCGCCAGCTTCCAGTCGGTGTGCGGCTCCTCGCTGATGGCGGCCAAGGCGGCCTGGCTGTCGGTGCGCGCCGGCGAGCACCGCGCCGCGGCGGCCTGCGCCGGGGAGTTCTCCTCCCGCTGGTTCCGGCCGGCCTTCTACGAGGGCACGGCGCTGGTCGACGCCAAGGGCCGGCTGCGCAGCGAGGCCGACTTCCTGCGCTTCACTCTCTCGGACGGGGCCGGCGCGGTGGTGATGGAGCCGGCGCCGCGGCCGGACGGGCTGTCGCTGCGTGTGGAATTCATCGACCTGGTCTCGCTGGCCGGCCGATTCGATCCCTGCATGTGGGCGGGCGCGCCGACCGAGGGCCGCGCCGACCCGATGGCCACCTGGAGCCACGCCGGCCCCGTCGCCGCCCACGCGGCCGGCGCCGTGGCCCTGCTGCAGGACTTCGAACTGCTCAAGCGGGTGATCCGCGCCTGGGTCGGGGTCTATCTGCAGAAGGTGGACGAGGGGCGGATCGACCCGGCCCGCATCGACCACCTGCTGTGCCACTACTCGGCCAGGTCGCTGCGCGAGGAGATCGTCGCCCTGCTCGAGAAGACCGCCGGGATGATCCCCGAGGAGAAGTGGTTCTCCAACCTGGCCAGCGTCGGCAACATCGGCTCGGCGTCGATCTGGGTGATGCTCGACGGCTTCCTGAAGTCCGGGCGGCTGAAGGCGGGCGAGAAGATCCTCTGCGTCGTCCCCGAAAGCGGCCGCGCCTTCGTCGGCTTCATGCTGCTGGAGGCGGTGGGATGAGCGCCGTCGCCGACGTACTGCGGCGGCTCACCGTCGCCTTCACCGAGTTCGAGGGGCGGCTGGAGCAGACGCCGCTGATCCGCAAGCTGACCCGCGGCCGGTTCGAGGTGGCCGACTACCGCGCCTTCCTGGTCGCCCTGCGCCAGCAGGTGAAGGACGGGGCGCTGTGGATGAGCCGGGCGGCCTCCAACATTGACGAGGAGCACCTGGAGCTGCGCTCGCTGCTGATGCGCCACGCGGTGACCGAGCACCGCGACTTCCGCTTGCTCGAGGCCGACTACGTCGCGACCGGCGGTGCGCTGGCCGAGATCCGGCAGGCGGAGAAGAACATCGGCTCCGAGGCGCTGTCGGCCTGGATGTTCCACGAGGCCTCGCGGCCCAACCCCTTCGGCCTGCTGGGCGCGATGTGGATCATCGAGGGGCTGGGCTCGATCAAGGCCGCCGAGTGGGGCCGTCTGGTGCAGCAGCGGCTGTCGCTGCCGGACGAGGCGGTGCGCTTCCTGCTCTACCACGGGGAGAACGACGCGGAGCACATCGGCGAGTTCGAGAAGATGCTGGACCTGGTGCTGCCCGACGCCGCCGTCGCCGAGCGGATCGTCAAGACCGCCCGGGTGACGGGGCGGCTCTACGCCCTGCAGATCGAGGAGATCGCCGCGTGAGCGCCGCCTTCGACCTCGCCCGCTACGATCCGAAGGACCCGGATCCCTGGCTCGCCCTCTACCTCGACCAGAGCCTGCCGATCGCGCCGGAGGCCAAGACGGCGCTCCTGATGGGCAACCGCTCGTGGTCGCGGCGCTGGATGTTCAACATCATCCGGCCGGCGGTGTTCGCCTTCTTCATCCTGGTGAAGATCGTGCGCGGCATCAGCCCGCACCATCCGAACCTCAACGGCTTCCTGCACCGGCTGATCCACTGGGGCCTGCGCACCTTCTGCACGCCGGAGGCCAACACCCTGATCCTGCGGCACTTCCACATCGGCACCGAACTGCTGGCCTTCATCAAGGCCAACGCCGGCCCGGTGGAGGTGGAGACCGTGCCGCTGAGGCCCCGCACGCTGAAGGAGCTGGAGGACAACGTCTTCCTCCAGCACGACCTCAACGTGTTCAACTTCATCATCCAGCTCAACGCCTCCCTGCGGGCGCAGGGGCGGGACCTGGAGCCGGTGGAGCGGCCGGACTTCTCGATGATCTCCGACGAGCCGTTCGAGCTCGGCCCGCTGCCGAAAGGGCCGCTGAACTTCGTCGACGTGCAGACCGCCATCGAGGTCTACACCCCGCTCTACGCCCTCTGCCTGCCCAGGAGCGACTTCATCCGCGCCTCCAACTCGCTGCAGCTGGACGAGACGGTGGCCATCTACATCGCCAAGATCCTCGGCAGCGACTACCACCTCGCCTTCATGAAGAACGGGCATCCGCTGGTGCCGCTCTCGACCCTGCAGGCCGGCTACCGCCTGATGATGCATGGCCTCGACTGCGAAGGCCTCCACGGCTGGCTCCGCCTCCTCAAGCACCGCCAGGCCCACGGCCTGCCCCTCGACCCGCGGAACCCGACGGGGGCGTGAGCCCAAGACTCCCGCTCATTCGGTACCGGCCGGGATGAGTGATGAGGGGCGGCATTGTCCTGATCCTCGCTCCCCCTGTGGGAGAGGGTGGCGCCCGAAGGTCGTCGAGAGAGGGGCCGCTCGGCGTCTTCGGCTTCTGGATTCACGAGCGGAGAGCCTGCGCCACCCCTCCTCCGACCCGCTCTGCGGGCCACCTCCTCCCACAAGGGGGGGGGGGACTAATCTGCCGAAACGAACGGTGGGGGCGGCGCTGGTGTATACTCTCTCGACCGCCAGACTCATTTCCCGGCGGGCGTCACATTCCACGCGAGCATTTCGAACATGGCCGATTCAGCGCCGGTCCGGTGGCCGGAGGGGTATTTCACGGGCCGTGACGGAACCCGGCTGCACTACGTCTACGCCGGCGAGGGCGTGCCGGTGATCCTGATCCACGGGGCGCGCGGCAGCGCCATCGGCAACTGGTTCTCCAACGGCATCGCCCCGCGCCTGGCGCAGGCCAACAAGGTCTATGCGATCGACATGCGCGGCCACGGCCTGTCGGGCGGCACGCGCCACGGCCACCTGCACATGGCCCAGGACGTGCTCGAGTTCATGGACCAGATGGGCATCCAGAAGGCGCACGTGGCCGGCTACTCGATGGGCGGCGGGGTGATGCTGCAGATGCTGGCCAAGGCTCCCGAGCGGTTCATCACCGCCTGCTTCCAGGGCTCGGGCGTCACCGAGACCGCGGCCTGGAAGGACAAGGTGCCCCCCGACGTCGAGGGCAAGGACCCAGATCAGGAGAAGGCCGAGGCCATCGTCCGCGCCCGCCGCGCCGCCAAGGGCGAGGAGGTCGGCAACCACTTCGAGAAGCTGCGGGAAGGCCTCTCCAAGGTGGTCGGCGAGAAGGGCGCCAAGGCGATGGAGGACATGGCCGGCCGCTTCCAGGCCCAGCTGCTGGGCGTCGACCTGAGCAGGATCGACTTTCCGGTGATGGCCATCAACGGCGAGTACGACCGGCCCAACGCTCGCACCCACCGGCTGGCGCGCGAGGTAAAGGACTTCACCAACGTCGTGCTGCCCGGCAAGGGCCACCTGACGGCGATGATGGCCGGCTTCATTCCCGACCTCTACATCGACAGCTACGCCGCCTTCGTCGCCCGGCACAATCCGAAGGGGTAGGCGCCGCGGAGGCTATGGCGCAGCCGCGCCGGCCGCGCTTAACTGGAGGCCATGAGCCAGCATCCCGACTCCGTCGGCGCCGCCATGGCCTGCCTCGACGACTTCATGGCCGCGTTCAACGCACGCGACGTGAAGGCCTTCGAGGCCACCTTCAACTTCCCGAGCGTCCGGCTCGCCTCCGGCAAGCTGGTGATCATCGAGCCGGGCTATCACAAGCCGGAGATGTTCGACCGCGGCCCGCTGGCCGAGTGGGACCATTCGGCCTGGGAGCGGCGCGAAGTGATCCACGCCGGGGCCGACAAGGTGCACATCGACACCCGCTTCACCCGCTACCGCAAGGACGGCTCGGTGATCGGCGGCTTCGACAGCGTCTATGTGGTGACGCTCGAGAACGGCCACTGGGGCGTCAAGATCCGCTCGAGCTTCGCGCCCTAGGGTCGGTACTCAATTAGGCGTGGCGAGCTTTCTACCGTTCTGATTCAAGGCTTCTGGAAGGGAGCCTTGAATGCGGAAGCTCTACTGGCTGGACGACGAAGCGTGGTCGAAAA
>Ga0172382_10000792_pt1 | contig 58466 bp, 56 predicted proteins | sample Leawel138RmetaG_FD_122245 | JGI IMG/M metagenome (GOLD analysis project Ga0172382, IMG submission 122245) | Leachate microbial communities from a municipal landfill in Southern Ontario, Canada - Leachate well 138R metaG | ecosystem: Engineered > Solid waste > Landfill > Unclassified | place...
AACCGTAGAAAATCCGCCAGCCGCGGGTCCGGCCTGCGCGCCTGCAGCTCCAGCAGCGCCGCCAGCTGTGGCGCCAGCGGGAATTTGCTCTGTGCGCCGAAACCGCCGGCGAGGGTGTCGGCCCGTGCCAGCGCCTCGTCCAGCAAGCGGTCATCGAGGGGCCGGGGGGGCTGCCCCGCAACGGCCTCCCCGGTCTGCGTCGACGGGTCGTTGCGGGTAGCGGCGGCGGCGCGCGCCAGGTCCGCGAGCGCCTCGGCGTCACGCGCCCAGCGCCCTGCGAGGTCTTCCAGAATGCCCTGAAATTCCTGCGGAGGCAGATAGAGGGTGCCGGCCAGTGGGAAACCATCGGGGGTGAGGAAGACATTGGCCGGCCAGCCCGCCTGGCCGCGCGTGTGGCGCAGGAAGTCCATCAGTCCGGCGTCGACCGTCGGTGACCATTCGCGGTCGAGCTTCACGGGGATGAAATGGCGGTTGATGTACGCGGCGATGCCAGGGTCGCGATAGCTCTCCCGCTGCATGACGTGGCACCAGTGACAGCTGAAGTAGCCGGTCGACACCAGCAGCAACCGACCCTCGCGCGTCGCACGACCGAAGGCCTCCGCATCCCACAGCTGCCAGTGCACCGGATCGTCCGCATGCATGGCGAGATAGGGTGAGGGGTGATCCGCGAGCCGGTTGCGCGACGGCGCATCGGTGCCCGGGACGGACAGCGGCGCGAACAGCAGCAGGATCAGGATCAGACGGACGGGCATGATTCCCTTCCTTCGCGCCACCGCGCGGGGTCGGGCGCACTATTTATGGACTGGCACTCACGGCTTGGGCTCCGCGGCGTCCTTGCGTTCGTCCGCCTCGATACGATCAAGCTCGGCGTCCATGTCCGCCTCGGTCATGGGTTCGAAGGGCGTGTGGTCGGTCTCGGCGGTGCTCTTCTTCGGCACGAAGTGCCGGGCCATGAACACGCCGATCTCGAACAGCAGCCACATCGGCAGGGCGAGCAGGGTCTGCGAAATGATATCCGGCGGCGTGAGCAGCATGCCGATCACGAAGGCGCCCACGATGATGTAGGGGCGCTTCGCCGCCAGTGCGTCCGGCGTCGTCACACCCATCCACACCAGGACGAAGGTGGCCACCGGGACCTCGAACGCGGCGCCGAAGGCGAAGAACAACGTCAGCACGAAGTCCAGATACTTGCCGATGTCGGTCATCACCGCCACACCCTCGGGTGCGGTGCCGGTGAGGAAGGCGAAGATCAGGGGAAACACCACATAGTAGGCGAACAGCCCGCCCAGATAGAACAGCAGCGTGCTCGACACCAGCAGCGGTACGATCATGCGGCGCTCGTTCCGATACAGCCCGGGCGCGATGAACGCCCACAGCTGATAGAGCAGAAACGGCACGGCGACGAAGATCGCCAGCACCAGCGTGAGCTTGAAGGGAATCAGGAACGGTGACACCACCTCGATGGCGATCATGGAGCTGTTTTCGGGCATGTGCGCGAGCAGCGGCTCGGCCAGCAACGAGAACAGCTGGTTGGCGAAGGGCGCCATCGCCAGAAAGATGACGAGCACGACCACGACCATGCGCAGGACCCGGTCGCGCAGTTCGACCAGGTGGGCAAGGAACGGCTGCTCCACGTCGCCAGCGGACGTGTCGCGCTTGGGATCAGATCTTGCCATGCTGCTTTGGCGACGCCTGGTCCGTCAGCTCGGTGGCGGCGGTGCCCCCGGTAACGGCGGTGTCCTCGACGGCCGCGGTGTCCTCGACGGTCGCGGTGTCCTCGACGGTCGCGGTGTCCTCGGCATCACGCGCCGCCTGGGCCTCCGGGCTGAAGAACTCCCGGGCGGCGGCCGTGGCCTGGTCGACCTCTTCGACAATCTCGTGCAGACCGACGGAATCGGCCTGTTTCTCGAGCGTACGCTTGAGTTCTTCGGTGGCCAGTTCGCGCTGCACATCCGCCTTGACCGTCGCGACCATGCGCCGCGCGCGGCCCATGTACAGCCCGGCCGTACGCGCCACCCGCGGCAGACGCTCCGGGCCGATGACGATCAGCGCCACGATTGCAATGAGGATGAGTTCCCAGAAACCGATATCAAACATGATGTCAGGGACTAGGGGCCAGGGGTTAGGAGGAGGTGCGGAAAACGGGTGGTTTTCCTAGAACCTAGTCCCTAGTCCCTAACCCCTGATCCTATGCCTTATCCTTCTCTTTGGCAGTCACTTCGCCATCGATAGTGCGGCCGTCCGCCTGCTCGAGCTGATCCTTGTCGGCGCCCTTTTCCTCGCCTTCTTTCACCGCACTCTTGAAACCTTTGACGGCGGTGCCCAGATCCGAGCCCAACGTCCGCAGACGCTTCGCGCCGAACAGGACCAGCACGATCGCCAGAACGATCAGAAGCTGCCAGATACTGATGCCACCAAATCCCATACCAACTCCTCCAGCCGCAACTCAGCGGCGCTGTAAATTCAGGCCTGATCAGGCGTACGGGCCGCCTTCTCCTCCAGCCCCGAGAGACCGAAGCGGCGTTCCAGTTCCTGCAGTACATCTGCGGGACCGAGGTCCTGCTGCGCCAGCATGACCAGGGTATGAAACCACAAATCCGCAGTTTCATAAATCAAGTGCTCCCGCGCACCACCCTTTGCGGCCAGGATGGTCTCGGTGGCCTCTTCACCCACCTTCTTCAGGATGGCGTCGAGACCTTTGCTGTAGAGCCCGGCAACATAGGAACTGTCGGGATCGGCGCCTTTGCGCGCCTCCAGGATCACTGCCAGCCTCTCCAGGGTATCACTCATGGCCACTCCGCTGCGTATAGATGCTGCCGGGGTCCTTCAGTACCGGTTCCACCGCCTGCCACTGACCATCTTCCAGCCGGTGGAAGAAGCAGCTGCGCCGGCCGGTATGACAGGCAATGCCACCGACCTGCTCGATCTTCAGCAGGATCACGTCCTTATCGCAGTCGAGGCGGATGTCGCGGACCTCCTGCACATGCCCCGACTCCTCGCCCTTGCGCCACAGGCGCTGGCGCGAGCGCGACCAGTACACGGCGCGCCCTTCAGCCACGGTGAGCGTGAGGGATTCGCGGTTCATCCAGGCGAACATGAGGACCTCGCCGGTCGCCGCGTCCTGCGCGATCGCCGGTACCAGGCCGTCCGCAGTCCATTCGATCTCATCCAACCAGTTCGGTTCCATGTTCCCGATTACGCTCCGGCGTCTCGATAGGACGCCCCAGGGGGTGGATTTATTGCAGACGCCGCCAATTCGCGTGGCAGCATCCGAACGGCACCCGGCCGCGCCTGCGTCTACAGGCGGACCTCCACGCCGGCGGCGGCCATGTACGCCTTGGCCTCGGCGATGGTATAGGTACCGAAGTGGAAGATGCTCGCGGCCAGCACCGCATCCGCGCCGCCCTCGCGCACGCCCTCGACCAGATGATCGAGGTTGCCCACGCCGCCGGAGGCGATCACCGGCACCTCCACCGCATCACTGACGGCACGGGTGAGTGCCAGATCGAAGCCGTCCTTGGTGCCGTCGCGATCCATGCTGGTGAGCAGGATCTCACCAGCGCCGTAGTCGACCATGCGGCGCGCCCACTCGACGGCATCCAGACCGGTGGGCTTGCGCCCGCCGTGGGTGAAGATCTCCCAGCGCGCCGGCTCGCCCGCGGCGCTGACACGCTTGGCGTCGATGGCCACGACGATGCATTGCGAGCCGAAGCGCTCGGCCGCCTCGCGCACGAATTCGGGCCGACTCACCGCCGCGGTGTTGATTGCGACCTTGTCGGCGCCGGCATTCAGCATCCTGCGGATGTCGGGCAACGCGCGGATGCCACCGCCAACGGTCAGCGGGATGAACACCTCGCCGGCGACCTGCTCGACGACGTGGACCATGGTCTCACGATCGTCGGAGCTGGCCGTGATATCCAGAAACGTGATCTCGTCGGCACCCTGCTCGTCGTAGCGGCGCGCGATCTCCACCGGATCACCGGCATCGCGGATCGCGACGAACTTCACGCCCTTGACGACACGTCCGGCATCGACATCAAGACAGGGGATGATACGTTTGGATAGCATGAATTCAGGTCCTAGGTCCTAGGTTCTAGGTCCTAGGGGTTCGTGGTCAGGCTTGGGAGCGAGATCTTTCCTCGGTCTACTTAAAAGTCAGGTCCTAGGTCCTAGGTCCTAGGTGCTAGGAGTTCGCGACCAAGCTCAGGAGAAAGGTTTTCCCTCGGCCCTAGCACCTAGAACCTAGCACCTCAACTCCGTAAATCGTCGGCTCACTAAACTTAGGGAACCTCTGATTCATTCGACGTACCGTCATTGCGAGCGGAGCGAAGCAATCTCCTTCGACGGCAGATCAATAGTTTGGAGATTGCCGCGTCGCTGCGCTCCTCGCAATGACGAATAAATCAGAGGTTCCTTAGGTTCCAGGTTTTAGGTTTTAAGCTTAGGGGTTTGCAACCAAGCTCAGGAGAAAGGTTTTCCCTCGGCCCTAGCACCTAGCACCTAGCACCTAGAACCTCAACCCCGCAATTCATCGACCCGTTTCTGGGCGGCGGCCAGATCGATACTGCCTTCATAGAGGGCGCGGCCGATGATCGCGCCCATGATGCCTTCGTTCTCCTCGGCGCACAGCGCGTCGATGTCGGTCATGCTGCTGACACCACCGGAGGCGATCACCGGAATGGTGATGGCGCGTGCCAGTGCCAGCGTGGCCTCGACGTTGACGCCGTTCATCATGCCGTCACGGCCGATGTCGGTGTACACGATCGCCACCACGCCGTCGCGCTCGAAGCGCTGCGCGAGTTCCTGGACGTTATGGTGCGACAGCTTGGACCAGCCGTCGATCGCCACCTTGCCGTCTTTGGCGTCGAGCCCGACGATGATGTGCCCCGGAAATTCCATGCACAGATTGTTGACGAAATGCGGCGCGCTGACCGCCTTGGTGCCGATGATGACATAGCTGACGCCGGCATCCAGATACGCTTGCACCGTGTCCTCGTCGCGGATGCCGCCACCGACCTGGATGGGCAGGTCGGGAAAGGTCGCGGCGATCTCCTTGATCACCGCCGCATTCACCGGCTGGCCGGCCAAGGCCCCGTTCAGGTCGACGATGTGCAGCCGTCGCGCGCCGGCCTCCACCCAGCGCCGCGCGACCTCGACGGGGGCGTCGGAGAATACCGTCACGTCATCCATGCGGCCCTGGCGCAGACGCACGCATTTGCCGTCTTTCAGGTCGATGGCGGGTATCAGCAACATGGTCCTGTCCTCTGTGCCTGATCAGGTTGTGAAGTGTGATCCGGGGACCAGTCTAGTCCTGACCGTCCCAGTTGACGAAATTGGCCAGCAGCCGCAGCCCGGCGTGTTGACTCTTCTCCGGGTGGAACTGCACGGCAAAGACGCCCTCGCCGCGCAGGGCGCTGACGAAGCTCAGGCCATAGTCGGTCGTGCCGGCGCAACTGGCCATGTCGGCCGGCTGCGCGTAGTAACTGTGCACGAAATAGAAACGGCTGTCCTGCTCGATACCGTCCCAGAGCGGATGGGGGCGCTGCTGCACCTGATTCCAGCCCATGTGCGGAATCTTCAGGCGCGTGCCGTGGGCGCTGTCCGTGAACCCATCCGGGAAGCGCCGCACCTGGCCGGCGATCAGACCCAGGGCCGGTGTGCCGCCGTTCTCCTCGGAAAAGTCCAGCAGGGCCTGCATGCCCAGGCAGACGCCGAGCAGCGGCCGCTGGCCGACCAGGCCGCGGATCAGGGCATCGAATTCCAGTCGCCGCAATTCTTCCATGCAGTCGCGGATGGCGCCCACGCCCGGGAAGATGACACGATCGGCGCGCTCGATCTCGGTGCGATCGGCCGTCACCACGACGCGCGTGTCACCGGCGACGTGCTCCACTGCCTTCGCGATGGAATGCAGGTTGCCCATGCCATAGTCGATGATGGCGACGGATGTCATAGCGATGGCAGCGGGTAGGAGCGGCCTGTGGCCGCGAACCGGGTTTGCTCCACGCGGTTCGCGGCCAAGGCCACTCCTACAAGGTTATGTGAGTAAGTACCCATGGTGACGGGTTAAGGAGCCGGCTCAGAGACTTCCCTTGGTGGAGGGCACCCGGCCCTGCATGCGCGGATCCGGCTCGGCCGCCATGCGCAGGGCGCGCCCGAAGGCCTTGAAGAGCGTCTCGGCGATGTGATGAGCGTTCACCCCACGCAGCATGTCGATGTGCAGGGTGGCCGGCACGTGGTTGACGAAGCCCTGGAAGAACTCGCGCAGCAGATCCACGTCGAAATCACCGATACGGGCCCGCTGGAACTGGACGTGGTACTCCAGCCCCGGCCGCCCGGAAAAATCGATCACCACCCGTGATAACGCCTCATCCAGCGGCACGTAGGCATGGCCGTAGCGGCGGATGCCCTGTTTGTCGCCCAGCGCCTGGCCGAAGGCCTGGCCCAGGGTGATACCGACGTCCTCGACGGTGTGGTGGGCGTCGATGTGCAGATCGCCCTCGGCCTGGATGTCCAGGTCGATCAGCCCATGGCGGGCGATCTGATCCAGCATGTGATCCAGGAAGGGTACGCCGGTGCTGAAACGCGCGGCGCCGGTCCCGTCGAGATTCACCCGGATGGCGACGCGGGTCTCGAGCGTCTCCCGCCGCACCTCGGCTTGTCGTTGTGTCATGTTGGATCATCCGGGCGAGACACGCGGCACTCTGTGCTCAGTCGGTCTTCATATTCAGTGGGTCGGGAAAATGGCGTATCCGCCGCGCGCAGCCCTGCAGACAGATCCACGGCAGCGACCCGATAACGGGCTCAGACGGCATCCTAACTGAAAATCACTTCGGAGAGAACCACCTGCGGCCCCCGCGACACGCCCGGGTAGCATATTCGGACCCAGTGACCTAGCCTGTGACCAGTGGCGCCCATCAGCGCCTAAATTGATTTAGCTCAAACAATCTGCTCAAATCGAACTGCCGATCGCCGGCCCGATGAAGGAACTTACTTGGGCATCATGGACTCTTCCGTCGTCAACCTGAGTCGTATCCAGGCCGCCTGCGAAAATTGCAGCCTGCACCAGCTGTGCCTGCCGCTGGAGCTCAACCACAGTGACGTCGAGGAGCTGGAGCGCATCATCAAACGCCGCCGCCCGTTGCAGCGCGGCGAACGGCTGTTCCAGGCGGGTGACAGCTTCTCGTCCATCTATGCCATCCGCTCCGGTTCGGTCAAGACCTTCGCCCTCACCGACGACGGTCAGGAGCAGGTGACCGGCTTCCATCTCCCCAGCGAGCTCGTCGGCCTGGACGCCATCACCAGTGTGCTCCACAACTGTACGGCCGAGGCCCTGGAGACCACCAGCGCCTGCGAGATTCCGTTCGACATGCTGGAAGATCTCGCGACCCGTATCCCGGGACTGCAACGCCAGCTGCTGCGCATCATGAGTCGTGAGATCCTGGAGGATCAGGATATGATGATCTGGCTGGGCAAGAAGAGCGCCGAGGAACGGCTCGCCTTGCTGCTGCTGCGTATCTCCAAGCGTTTCAGCGACCGCAACTTTTCCGCCTGCGAATTCAACCTGAGCATGTCCCGGACCGACATCGCCAATTACCTCGGCCTGGCGGTGGAGACCGTCAGCCGGCTGTTCTCGCGCTTCCAGGCCGACGAGCTGCTGCGGGTCGACCGCAAACATGTCGTGATCAAGGACATGGCCGGCCTGCAGCGCATGGCCGGTCACGAACCCCGCGTGCCCCAACGAGCCACATACGCGGCGGATCCGGCCACATCGAAATAGGCAACGGGCTCGCTGCGCGCGAGTACCGGCGCACAAGCCTGTTTCTTGGATTCGGTACGTCAGGCCACGCCCCGGTGCCTGTATGGGCTCCCTGCCCACTGCCGCCGCGCATCCTGCACACACGGGACGCCTGGGCGCGGCGTCATACTGCCGGATGCGCTGATGCGCGCAGCGTCGGGCGTGTTATGGCCCACGGCCTGACGCATGACGCACGAACCTGAAGTAGCCAAACTGCTGATCCTTGCCGCCGGGGGTCACATGACGCTCGGCGGTTTCCTCGACCAGGGCGAATGCCGCACCGAGTTCGGCGCACAGCTTGGCCGCGTCGTACTGCACGATATCCAGATCGCTGCAGCGGGTCGGACCTCCCAGGGCGAAGGCGGCGATGATCACCTGACCATCCGCCATCAGACTGCGGTTCAGCGCCTCGACGTAGCGGCGCCGGTCAGCGGCCGCGGTCAGGAAGTGGAGGACGGCGCGATCATGCCAGACGGCGTACCGTCGGGCCGGCACGAACTCGGTGACATCGGCGTCGAGCCAGTGCACGCGCGCCGCCTGCGCGCCGAGACGTGTGCGGGCATACGCGAACGCCCGCGCCGACAGATCGAGCACGGTGACATCGGTGTAACCGCGCCCCAGCAGCCGATCGACCAGCACCGAGGCCCCGCCACCGATATCGATGAGCGGCGCATCGAGGGGCACGCCCGTGGCCGCGATCAGTTCCAACGACCGCACCGGTTCAGCCTGGTACCAGCTGACCTCCAGCGGGTTCTTGCGCGCATACACCGCGTCCCAATGCATCTTTCTGTCCATGCACGACACCCCCTGTACGAGACGTCTGCAGGCATGACCATCCACGCGCTGCCACTGCCATAGTACGACCATGGCGGTACAGTCTCACGCAGAACGGCCGGGTAGTTTGCCGTTCATCAAGGCAAAACCCGGAGGATGTCTGTGTGTTCTGCTGATGCTGGCCAGTGGCTACCGCCCGACGATGTGCTGTTTACGTACCCACAGGACACAGCGGAGCCCGAATGACGCACAGCGTAATCCGGGGAAACGGTGATCCTCCCCCGGATTCCGGCCCTACGAGCTGCATCCTGGCCACGGGTAATCCGTCAGGTACTCATGCAGCGCTCAATGACGCGGGGGCTCCACCTGCAGCCAGAAGGTGACCGGCCCGTCGTTGGTGAGACTGACCTGCATATCAGCACCGAAGCGGCCGGTTGCGACGTCGGTATGGGCGGCACGGGCGCGCGCCGCCAGATGATCGAACAGCCGCTGCCCTTCTGCGGGCGTCGCGGCGGGCGTGAAACTCGGCCGCATGCCCTTGCGCGTGTCCGCCGGCAGTGTGAACTGCGGCACCAGCAGCAGCCCGCCGCCGCTATCACTCACGCTCAGATTCATCCGACCCTCCGCATCCGGGAATACGCGGTAGCCGAGCAGGCGCTCCAGCAGCCGTTCGGCCTGGACCTCGCCGTCACCGCGCTCGACCCCGATCAGCACCAGCAGGCCGCGACCGATGGCAGCAATGGTTGCGCCGTCCACCGCCACGCGCGCCTCGGTGACGCGCTGCAGCAGCCCGATCACGCCAGGCGCTCGGCAAACTCGTCGGTGGCGCGCACCAAGGCCGCGACGGTGCCGGACTCGGTCGCGGAATGGCCGGCATCAGGGACGACCTCCAGCCGGGCCTCGGGCCAGGCCTCGTGCAAGGCGAAGGCCTGCTCGACCGGGCAGACCACATCGTAGCGGCCATGCACGATGACGCCGGGGATGTCTTTGAGACGGTACGCATCGAGCAGAATCTGGTCCGGCCGCAGAAAGCAGTCGTGCAGGAAGTAATGACACTCGATACGCGCCAGGCTGAGCGCGGTGAAGGGATCACCGAAGTGGTCGATCACCGACTGGCGCGGCAGCAGTGTTGCCGTACGCCCCTCCCACAGCGACCAGGCCTTGGCCGCGGCCATGCGCGTCACCTCGTCGCTGCCGGTCAGGCGTGCATGATAGGCCTCGACCAGCCGGTTGCGCTCCTCGGGCGGGATGGGCGCGAGGTAGTCCTGCCAGTAATCCGGAAACAGAAACGAGGCACCCTCCTGGTAGAACCAACCAATGTCACGTGGCCGGCAGAGAAAGATGCCGCGCAGCACCAGGCCCAACACGCGCCCGGGGTGGGTCTCGGCATACACCAACCCGAGCGTCGAACCCCAGGAGCCGCCGAACACCAGCCAGCGCTCGATGCCAAGGTGCTCGCGGATGAACTCGATATCGGCGACCAGGTCCCCGGTGGTATTGCCGTCCAACGCGGCGTGTGGCGTCGACTGCCCGCAGCCGCGCTGATCGAACAACACGATGCGGTAGCGTGCCGGGTCGAAGAAGCGCCGCTGGAAGGGCTCACAGCCGGCCCCCGGACCGCCGTGCAGGAACACCACGGGGATACCCGCCGGATTCCCGCTCTCTTCGACGTACAGCTGATGCCCGCCGTCGACGGCCAGGGTGTGGCGGACGTAGGGCTGAATATCGGGATAGAAACCCTGCATGCGGGGACCTCGTCTGTGTGGTATGCCGGGAGGGCAGGTTCTAGGTTCTAGGTCGAGGAAAGGCCTGGCCCCCAAACTTGACCGCGAACCCCTAGGGAACCTCTGATTAACCCGTCATTGCGAGGAGCGCAGCGACGCGGCAATCTCAAAGTTGTTGATCTGCCGTCGAAGGAGATTGCCGCGCTTCGCTCGCAATGACGGTACGATGAATTAAGACGAATTAACCAGAAGATCCCTAGTACCTAGTACCTCATAGTTCCGGGCGCTGGTTACCTGGAGTCTAGGGGTATTCGGCATCTGGGAAAAGTGCGGCCTATTGGGAAACGCTGGCGCCGCCCACCGGGGTTCCTTTTTCCGAGGTGTAAAAAAAACAGGACCCTCGCGGGTCCTGTCTTCGTCACTGCCGGCTGCGCGATCAGATGAACAAGCAGACGTCCGCTTCCTTGCCCATGGGCAGGAAGTAGGTGGCACCGACATAGTCGACGCCACCGATGAACTCGTCACGGCTGAAACCGAACACGTCCACGGTCATCTGGCAGGCGTACATCTTCACGTCGGCCTCGATGCACAGCTCGCGCAGCTCGTCGACCGTGGCGACGCCCTTGTTCTTGAACGTCTTCTTCATCAGACCGGTGGCCACCTTTTCGAAACCGGGGATGCCGGCCATGATCAGGTTGGGCATCGGCCAGGTGAAGTTCTGGAACCACTTCGGACCAAACGGCATCTTCATGGGCATGGCCGGGTTGCCCAGCGGACTGACCTCGCTGGGGATCTCCTTCTTCAACAGCAGCAGACCGTAAAAGGTGAAGAAGATGCTGGCCTCCCAGCCCAGGGCCGCGGCGGTGGAGGCCAGGATGAAGGGCGGATAGGCCCAGTCCAGGGTGCCCTTGGTGGCAATGATGGCCATCTTCGGGGTCTTGTTGGCCTCGATGTCGGCCAGTTTGCTCGGCAGCAATTCATCCAGCTTCTGGTTGAGCCATGCATCCAACTGGCCGTTCTGCATTGCGTCTGTAGACATCTCTAGTTCTCCTCCTGACCGCATTGTAAGTGTTGGACACGTCCAATCGCCTCCGCTATGCCGGGGAGGCGGCTGGCTAGTCCTTATGGGTAATAATTCAGTCGATCGGCCTTCTGCGATTGATTTTGGGGTACCTGCAGTCTCGCCGGAGATGCGGGGAATACCGGCGAATCGTCTCGTGAAGATCATGCCCCGGCGCGACGCGCCAGACCCGCAATATATTCCGCCCAACCCGGAAGAGTCAACGCGGGTGGATCCAGGAGCCTGTCGGACTTGAGCGATCGTGGCGAGCACGGTGGAAGAGCAAGGTCATTTTTTCGACCGTTTGAGGAGAATAGCCGCAGCTATTCGACGATCCCTTCGCCTGGAGCGCAGGGGGACGACCGCCGGGCCGGCCCGCAGGGTGGCGGGTAGGATGCCCGGAATAAAAGGATCAAAAAAATGGGCTGCTCTCCCGCCGGCGCCGCGGTGCGAATAGTGTTAACAGGCCCTAGCACTGCTCCCAGGGCAGCCCGCGGAAGCGCCAGCCACCCACGCTGCTGCGGTGATGATGGGCGTCGAGTTCGCCCTCGAAGCCCTCTGTGACGTTGTAGACTTCCTTCAAACCGCTCCTTACCAGCAGCTTGCCCGCCTCGAGTGAGCGCTTACCGCTGCGGCAGATGAGGATGACCGGGGCGCAGTCGACGGCGTCATCGGCAGCACACACGCCGCCCAGCAGGAGCTGGCGCACCTGGGTGACGAACTGCGGGTTGATCTGCCAGTCGGGCTCGTCGATCCAGGGTACGTGGATGGCGCCGAGCGGATGGCCGACGAACAGATACTCCATGTTCGAGCGCACGTCGACCAACAATGCGCGCGGATTCCGCTGCAGGTAGCCCCACGCCTCCTGCGGCGACAGGCCGCAGACCTCCACCACTTCGGACATGACCATCCCCCTCATCGACCCGAGTCAGTATAGTGGCGCATGGCGCCTACGTAAGCCGTTGCCTTGGAGAAATGGTTAGTTAAGGTAAATGCCGTTCAATTATAGTGGCGTTTTTACCGGTCGCGCCCCGCACGGCATCCGGCGGCTGGCCGCGCGGCCACAGGAGCAATCGGCAGAACTAAATAAAATCCCACAACAATTGGGATTTTGCCTATTGCGCGCCACCACATTCCCACTCATAGCCAATGACAGCATTCGAATACAATCAAAGTCACAATTTTTATGGCAGCTTGAGCTGGCGCATGGCGGCTGCTCTGAAAATACTCATGGATGAAGGCTATTTATCGGCCTCAGGGTGAAACTACTGACTATTCTTAGATGATTGTGGGGTTGGACATGAATTTTATCGCCCTAATAAACCAAGCTGTGGCAATAGACCTCACATTCGACGTACGTCGTGGCCCATGCGCGCCCGCCTGATCACCGCCCTGCTGCACGGGCTCGCGGCCCTGCCGCTCGGCTGGAACCGGCGCCTCGGCGCGGCCGTCGGCTGGCTGCTGACCGTCCTGCCCAACCGCATACGCCGCCACAGCGCGGTCAATATCCACCTGTGCCTGCCGGAACTCGATGCCCGGGCGCAGCGACAGCTGCTGAACCGCTCCATCGTTGAGACCTGCCGAACGGTCTTCGAGGCCGGCCCACTCTGGCTGTGGCCGCAGGCACGCCTGCGGCCGTTGATGGGCGAGGCACTCGACGTCGAACCCGTCGATGCCGCCGTGCGGGCCGGCCGCGGGGTGATCCTCGCGACGCCGCACCTGGGCAGTTGGGAGATGGCGGGGCATTTCTGTGCCTTGCGCTGGGGCATCACCAATCTGTACCGCCCGCCGCGCGTGCCCGAACTCGACGCCCTGATCCGCCGTGGCCGGGGACGCCTGGGCGCCCGCCTGGCGACCACCGACGCCACCGGGGTCCGGCAACTGTACCGCGCGCTCGCCGCCGGTGAGGTGATCGGCATCCTGCCCGACCAGGACCCCGGCGACGGCGGTGTGTTCGCGCCGTTCTTCGGGGTGTCGGCGAACAGCATGGTGCTGCTGGGGCGGCTGGCGCGCAAGACCGGTGCAGCGGTGTTCTTTGGCTTCTGCGAGCGTCTGCCCGGCGGGCGCGGCTACCGCTTCCAGTTCCTGCCGGCCCCGGACGAAATTGCCGACCCCGACCCGGTGGTCGCCGCGGCCGCCATGAACCGCGGCGTCGAGGCCTGCGTGCGCCGTTGTCCGGAACAATATCAGTGGGGTTACCGCCGTTTCCGCAGCCGCCCACCCGGCGAACCGCGGCTGTACTGACGCCCGTCGGGTGGCACCGGTTAGCAGTCCAAAGAGCGGAAAGGGGCAGGGCCGGATCCCGAATCCCGAATCCCGAATCCCGGATCCCGATTCCCGGATCCCCGCCTACCCCGCCTTCTGCAGCCGCTTGAGGAAGACCCGCATCTCCTTGGCCGCCTGCTTGTCACCCTTGCGCTCGGCCACCTCGATGCCGGTCGCATAGGCCTCCCGGGCGGCCGCGCCGTCGCCGGCCTCTGCCAGCGCCTTGCCCAGCATCTTCCAGGCCGCCGAGTAATCATGATCGTGCTGCACGGCACGCCGCAGGTGCAGCACCGCGGCCCGGGCATCGCCGGCCTTCAGGTATTCGGTGCCCAGGCTGTAGCGCAGCAGGGTGTTATCCTGCCCACCCGCCAGCATCTTCTCGAAGTTGTCTATGAGGCTCATGAGATGCTCCCGATCAGGTCGCTGCGGCGCGCTCAGACGCGTGCACCGATAAACTGTACCTCGCCACGCAGGCCGCGAGCGTGGTCGCCCGGCACCCCGTCCTCCCGATAGAGGTGGACGCGCAACGGCGCAAACAGGTGCAGCAGTTCGCCCGTCGCCAACCGGTAGGCTGGATTGCGCGGCCCGCGGTCGCCCACGCGCTCCGGGCCGAAGGTCTGGTAGAACAACAGCCCGCCCGGCCGCAACGCCGCCATGATTGCCGGGGTAAGCCGCCGGTCCAGAAAATAGCCGACCGTGATCGCATCGTAGCACGCCGGCGGCGGCGGCTCGGCCACCACGTCGCGCACCCGGGACGCGATCGTCAGGCCGTCACGGGCGGCCGCCGCTTCCAGTTGCCCGAGGGCGACCGCCGACAGATCCCAGGCATCCACTGTCAGCCCGCAACGCGCCAGCAACAGTGCCGTACCGCCCCGGCCACAGGCCAGGTCCAGCGCCCGCCCCTCCACCGGCAGCAGATGGGCGTAATCACGTACCACCGCGATCGGCAACGGCGCTGTGTCGGGCGTGTCGCGGTAGCGCTGATCCCAGCTGTTGCGCTCCTCGTTCGTCATCGTCAACGTCGCCAGAACGCCGGTGACAGCAGCACCAACACGGTGAAGATCTCGAGCCGCCCGAGCAACATGGCGATACACAGGACCCACTTGGCGATGGCGTTCAGGTCGCCGTAGTGGGCGCTCACGTTGCCCAGCCCCGGCCCCAGGTTATTCATGCACGCCGCGACCGCGGAGAATGCCGTAACCTGATCGAGGCCCGTCGCCATCAGGATCAGGAGTAACACGCCGAAGATGGCGATGTACGCGGCGAAGAAGCCCCACACCGCCTCCACCACCCGGTCGGGCAGAGGCTTGCGGTTGATCTTGATCGGGATCTGCGCATTAGGGTGCACCAGACGCGTGATCTCACGCCCGACCTGCTTGATGAGCAGCAGGAAGCGGATCACCTTGATGCCCCCGCCGGTGGAGGTGGCGCACGCGCCGATGAAGCTCGTGAACAACAGCAGCACCGGCAGGAAGCCCGGCCAGGCGTGATACTGGGCCGTGGTGAAACCGGTGGTCGTACCGATGGAGACGGCCTGGAAGATGCCGTGGTGCAGAGAGTCCCCCCAGCTGGAGAAGGTGCCGGTCATGATGAGATAGGCCACGGTGATGCCGGCGGTCAGCGTCAGGATCGTGAGGTAGGTCCGTACCTCCGAGTCCTGTGCGTAGGGGCGCAGGCTGATACTGCGCCAGGCGGTGAAATGCAGCGCGAAGTTCATCCCGGCCAGCAGCATGAACACCACGGCGATCATTTCGATCGTGGTGCTTTGAAAATACCCCATACTGAGATCGTGGGTGGAAAAACCGCCGATGGCCACGGTCGAGAAACTATGTGTGATGGCGTCGAACGGCTCCATGCCGGCCACCCAGAAGGCAGCGGCGCAGGCCACCGTCAGCCCCAGGTAGATGTACCAGAGCGCCTTGGCGGTCTCGGTGATGCGGGGCGTGAGCTTGGTGTCCTTCATCGGGCCCGGTGTCTCGGCGCGATAGAGCTGCATGCCGCCGATACCCAGCATGGGCAGCACCGCGACTGCCAGCACGATGATCCCCATGCCGCCCAGCCATTGCAGTTCCTGACGGTAGAACAGGATCGACCTGGGCAGATCGTCCAGGCCGGTGAGTACCGTGGCACCGGTCGTCGACAGCCCGGAAATGGATTCGAATACCGCGTCGGTAACGGACATATCAGGCCGTTCGGACAGTGCCAATGGCACCGCGCCCGCCAGCCCCAGCACCAGCCAGAACATGACCACCACCACGAAGCCGTCGCGTAGCCGCAATTCCCGGCGCCGCTTACGCACCGGCCACCAGAGCAGGAACCCCACGGAAAGCACTAGCAAGAACCCGTGGATAAAGGGCAGTACCGCGCCGTCACCGTACCACAGTGCCGCGCCGACGGGCGGGAGCATCGTGGTGCTGAAGATCATCAGCAACAGACCAAGGATGCGTTGGATCGTCGCGAGCTGCATGACTACTCAGTTGAGCCGATAGATTGTGAAAGCCATGTCGACGGGTGCGCCGTAAGAACTGTGCCGGTATCCGGCCGCCAGCCGCTCACGCATGCTGTCAAAGGAACGTGACGCCGACCTGGAACAGACGTTCCACATCGGCGATACGTCGCTTGTCGACCAGAAACAAGATGACGTGGTCACCGCTTTCGATGACGGTGTCGTGGTGGACGATGAGCACCTCGTCGCCACGAACGATGGCACCGATGCTGGCACCTGTCGGTAGCTTGATGTCTTGCAGCGCCCGCCCAACCACCTTCGAGGTACTGCGATCACCGTGGGCTACGGCCTCGATGGCCTCGGCTGCGCCGCGGCGCAGGGAATGCACGGCGACCACGTCACCACGCCGGACATGGGTGAGCAGACTGCCGATCGTGGCCTGCTGGGGCGAGAGTGCGATGTCGATGGCCTCGCTCTGCACCAGATCCACGTAGGCGGCTCGATTGATGAGCGACATCACCTTGCGGGCACCGAGCCGCTTGGCCAGCATGGCAGAGAGGATATTCGCCTCCTCATCGTTGGTCAGCGCACAGAACACATCCGTGTTTTCGATGTTCTCCTCGAGCAGCAACTCTTCGTCGGCCGCGTCGCCCAGCAATACGATGGTATTTTCCAGACTCTCGGACAGCATGCGCGTGCGCTCCGGACTGCTGTCGATCAGCTTGACCTGATAGCGCCCCTCCAGGGCCTGGGCGAGGCGCATGCCGATATTACCGCCACCGGCCAGGATGATGCGCTTGATCGGCCGGTCCTCCCGCCGTAACTCACCCATCACCGCGCGGATGTCGCCGCGTGCCGCCACGAAGAACACCTCGTCATCCACCTCGATGACGGTATCACCTCCGGGAATGATCGCGCGACCGCGCCGGAAGATCGCCGCGACGCGCGCCTTGACCTTGGGCATGTGCTCACGCAGGGCGCGTAACTCCTGACCGACCAGCGGACCGTCGTAATAGGCGCGTACCGCAACCAGTTGCACCTTGCCGTCCGCGAAGTCCAGCACCTGCAAGGCACCCGGATAATCGATCAGCCGCTGCACATAGTCCGTCACCAGCTGCTCCGGGCTGATCAGCACGTCGATAGGCAGGGCATCTTGTGAGAACAGGCGTGGCTGGCTGAGGAATTCCGCGGCGCGCACGCGTGCGATCTTGGTGGGTGTATGGAACAGCGTGTAGGCGACCTGACAGGCGATCATGTTGGTCTCGTCGCTGTTGGTCACGGCGATGATCATATCGGCATCCTCGGCCCCGGCGCGCCGCAACACGTCGGGATGGGCACCGTGCCCGACCACGGTGCGGATGTCCAGGCGATCCTGCAGATCCTGCAGGATCCGGCTGTTCGCATCGACGACGGTAATGTCGTTGAACTCGCTGGCGAGATTGTGCGCTACGGAGGAGCCCACCTGGCCGGCGCCGAGGATGATGATCTTCATGAGCTCATCCGTGTGTGCACACACGCGGCCCCATACGGAAGCAAGGTTCCGCCGGACGACCCGGCCCGGAAATACGGCATGGCTTTAATCACTTCCCTTTGGCATCGATGCCGAGCGCCTTGAGTTTACGGTACAGGTGGGTGCGCTCCATGCCGACACGTTTGGCCAGTTTGCCCACGCTGCCGCCAACATCGGTCAGCTGGTGTTCGAGGTAGGCCTTCTCGAACTGTTCGCGTGCCTCGCGCAGCGGCAGGTCGAAGGGCAGCGCGGCACCTCCCGCAGCGGCGGCCACCACCTGCGCACCCAGCGCGGAGTCCACCTCCTCGATCGTGATCTCCTCGCCGGCACCGAGGATCAGCAGACGCTGCACGATATTCTTCAGCTCGCGGATGTTGCCCGGCCAGGTGTGGTTGCGCAGACGATTCTGTGCCGCCACGGAGAAATGCCGATAGGGTAACGATTCGCGGGTCACGAAATAGTCGACATAGTAGTTGAGCAGATCCGGAATATCTTCGCAGTGCTCGGTCAGCGCGGGGATACGCAGCGGTACCACGTTCAGGTGGTAGTAGAGGTCCTCGCGGAAATTGCCGTCAACGACCTCCCGTTTCAGGTCACGATGGGTGGCGGCGATGATGCGCACATCGACCCGTACCGGCTCGCTGCCGCCCTGCCGCAGAAAGGAACGGGTCTCCAGGACTGATAACAGCCGCACCTGCGTCTGCTCGTCCATGTCCGCGATGTCATCGAGATACAGCGTGCCGCCATGGGCCTGCTCGAAACGTCCATAGCTCAACCGCCCGCCCTCTTCGCTGCCGAACAGCTCGGCCGCCGAGGTGTGCGACGACATTGACCCCACACCGACCTCGACGAACGGACCCTGACGGCGTGCGCTGTGATTGTGGAGGTAATGGGCGAAGGTCTTCTTACCGGCGCCCGGTTCGCCGGTGATCAGCACCCAGCTATCGTGCTGGGCGATGCGCCGTGCCTGCTCGCGCAGCCGCTGCATGGCCTCACCGCGCCCCACCGGCTCCGGAACGACCGGCTCGAGACGCTTGAGGCCGGTATTTTCGCGCACCAGTTGGTCGGCCTCCAGGGCGCGCTCGACGGTGAGCAGGAGCTTGGCCAGCGAGATGGGCTTCTCGATGAAGTCATAGGCGCCCAGACGCGTCGCCTCGACCGCGGTCTCGACAGTGCCGTGCCCGGACATGACGATTACGGGACAGGGGAGGACGCCGCCGTCACCCCACTCGCGCAGCAGGGTGATGCCATCGACATCCTCCATCCAGATGTCGAGCAGGATCAGATCGGGCCGCCGGGCACGGCGTGCGCGACGCGCGGCCTCACCGTTTTCGGCGACATCGACCTCGTAACCCTCTTCCTCGAGGATCTCCTGGACCAGAGAGCGGATATCCGGCTCGTCATCCACCACCAGTATGTATGCAGCCGCCATAGTTGTTGGGTCTGTTGGGTGGGCTATCGCACCGGTAGAGATGCGGGCGTTGGGCCGAGTATAAACCCTATGCAGGCGGTTGCACCAAGACGGACGGCGCGCTGGCTGTGGGCGCCTCGACGGCGCGCAAGCGGATGCGTACCAACGCGCCGCCCTCCGGTGCGTTTTCGGCGATCACCATGCCGCCATGCTCCTCGACGATCTTCTTCACGATCGCCAGACCGAGGCCGGTACCCTTGGGTTTGGTCGTCACGTACGGTTCGAACAGCTGATTCAGCACCGTCTCGCCGAAACCCGGACCGCTGTCGCTCACGGACAGCTCGACGAACCGCCGATCGTCTTCGCTCGCCATGCGGGTGCGCACCATGATATGCACCCCGGGCGGCTGGCCCGCGACCGCCTCCTGGGCGTTTTTGATCAGATTGTGCAGCAGCTGCCGCATGCGTCCGATATCCGCCTCCACCCAGGGGTTGCTGGGATCCAACTCGGTACCGATGCGCTGATTGCCACCCGCGCCACGGTAGAGGTCGAGCACCTCGCGCACCAGACGATTGAGGTGGACGAGATACAGCCGGATCTGCGGGGCGCGTGCATATTCGGAAAAGGCGTTGACCATCTCCTTCATGGTCTCCACCTGCTGCACGATGGTATGCGTGGACCGATCGAGGATCTCGGCATCCGCGGGGGACATATGCTCGAGAAATTTGCGTCGCAGCCGTTCGGCCGACAGTTGAATGGGCGTCAGCGGGTTCTTGATCTCGTGGGCGAGACGCCGCGCCACCTCACCCCAGGCGGCGTCGCGTTGGGCCTGGATCAGCGCGGTGATGTCGTCCAGCACCAGCACCAGACCACCCGGCTGCGAGGCGTCCCCCGGCAGCGCCGCCGCCCGACAGATCAGCACCTGCCGGCCACGCACGCCGAACAGCGTCACCTCCTCGGCCCACTGATCACTCGCCTCGCGGCGACGCGCAAAGATCACGTCGGTCAGCGGCTGCAGGTACTGATGCTGCTCGGCCAGTCGTTCCAGTGCAATACCGGCGCAATCCAGCGGGTCCAGATCGAGGATACGGCCGGCGGCGTCGTTGATGGTACGCACCTGCAGGTCCGGCGCGAGACTGACGACGCCGGATGACAGATTCGCCAACAGCGCCTCGAGATAGGTGCGCTGACCCTCGATCTGTTGCTGGCTGCGGCTGGCCTCGTCGCGCGCATAGGCCAGCCGTCGCGTCATCACATTGAAGGACTGCACGAGAAAACCCAGTTCGTCATGCCCGCTGACGGGCAACTGCTGGCTGTAGTCGCCATCCGCCACTGCGCGTGTGCCCTCGGCCAGATCGCGGATCGGCGCAACCAGCCGGCGCGCTGAATAGAAGGCGGCCCACACTGCCGACAGCAGACTGAGCAGCAGCACCATCGACAGGGTCAGCGTGTAGCTGTGCTTGAGCGGGACGCGCAGGTAGGCAAGTTCCTTGTAGCGCGCATAGGCGTCCTGTACACGATCCGCCTTGGTATTGAGCCGCTCGGGCACACTGTAGAGCGCCTGTAGAATGCGCATCTCGGCACCCGGGCCGCCGGAGGGAACGGGGACCACCGCGCGGATGTGCAACTCGTCGCCGATGGGATCAAGACCGACATAAGGCTGACCCTGGCGCACCTGCTGCAGCACGGCGTCGGTCGGCCGGTCCGGGACGATCTGAATGGCCTCCAGGCTGCTCGAGGCGATGATACGACCATTGGCACCGATCAGGGTCAGCTCGCTGGCGCCGGAACGCACCCGCAGATCGAACAGGCTGAGGGGCGCGATCGGTGAGGGTACCTCGGTGAGTTCATCGGCGAGCCGTTGGCTGAGATGGAGCCGCTCGCGCAGCCGCGCCTCGAAGGACGACCGGCTCAGCTCCAGCGCATCCTCCAGCGATGCCTCGATCTGCACATCGAACCAGCTGTCGATACCGCGCTGCAGGAACTGCAGCGAGAAGTAGTACACCACCGATACCGGCAGTACGGCGAGCACCACGAACATCAGCACCAGACGCGAGGTCAGGCGCGCACCGGCGGCCCGCCGACGATACTGCATCAGCAGCCAGTAGAGATTGGTACCGATGAGCCCGGTCAGCACCATCAGCCCGAGGGCATTGGTCAGCAACAGCAGAGAGTACATGCGCCCGAACTGCTCGGAGTTGTGGGTGGCGTCGCTCATGAACGACAGCGACACCAACAACAGCACGAACAGCGCGAGCATCGGCACCAGCCCGCGGCCATAGCGTCTCATGGCGACAGCTGCCATCGGTACCACTCGCTGGTCAGACGCCACTGATCAGAGACATAGGCCCATAGGCGCATGGGCGTGGGCAGTTCCTCGACATCCAGGGTGGCGCGCAGGCGTCCAAAGTAGGTCTTCCCCGGGTCCAGCAGCCGTGCATCCAGCACCGGGAAGTTACGTACGAAACCGACGGCATACAGGGCGTCCGCGAGGGTGGTATAGCTCTGCCTCGTATCGGTGTTCAGGTTATGCACCAGGTAACGATCGGACAGCGCGTGAAACTGCAGACGATAGAGTTGATTGACGACGGCAACCGCTTCATTCCAGAGCCAGCGGCGGTTTTCTTCGACGCGAATCTCGATCCGCAATACCAGCGGCAAGCCGCTGTGGAGGGCGCCCAGTGCCGCCTCGCTGAAGCGGAAATCGATATTGGCATCCAGCAGATAGACGCCCTGATCGAGACTCGATCGGACATCACGCACGACAAAATAACCGGATTCTTCGGCCTGCAGCAGGGGTGCGGAACACAGCCACACCCACCCGATCAACCAGAGCCAGGCACGGGGCCGGTGGCAGCGCCTCGCCAGACACCCTCCCGGATATTCTCCCGGACACCCCACCAAACCTCCTCCCGGACGCCCTCCTTGCATGCGTTCAGCAATCCTCAGGTCGTTTGACCAGACAAGCATAATAGAAGCCGTCCATGCCCAGCCCTTCGGCATCGGCAGCGCCCGGCAGTAGCTGGCGGCCGTGGCGGCAGGCCGTGCCCCAGGGCACATCCAGCCGACGCTCTTCGGCGTCCGCGTGATGCTCCAGGCACACGGCGATCTGCTCCTCGTTTTCCTGCCGCAGCAGGGAGCAGGTCGCGTACACCAGCATACCGCCGGGGGCGAGCAACGGCCACACAGCGGCCAGCAGGCGCGCCTGCGAGTGGGCCAGCGCGTCGATGTCCGACGCGCGCCGCAGCGACTTGATGTCGGGGTGCCGGCGGATCACGCCGGTGGCGGAGCAGGGCGCATCCAGCAGGATACGATCGAACGGCCGGCCGTCCCACCACGCCTGCGGCGTACCCGCATCACCGACGATGACAGTCGCATCCAGCTGCAGGCGCGCGAGATTCTCATGGATGCGTTGGGCGCGCCGTGCATCGCTGTCGACGGCCACCAGCTCGGCGAGCCGCGGCTGCAGCTCCAGGATGTGCGCGGTCTTGCCCCCGGGTGCGGCACAGGCATCCAGCACCCGCATGCCCGGACCGGCATCCAGCAGCGTGGCCGCCAACTGCGCCGCGCCATCCTGCACGGACACCTGACCCTCCTGGAACCCCGGCAGGTGTTCGACGCCCACCGGCGTCGTGAGGACCAGCCCCTGGGGTGCGAGCTGGAGCACGGTATGGGCCAGGCCCGCAGCCTCCAGACGGTGTCGATAGGCCTCCCGGTCGAGGCGTCGAGTATTGACGCGCACTGCCAGGGGCGGGCGCTCGTTGTTGGCCGTCAGGACGCGCTCCCAGTCGTCCGGCCAGTCACGGCGTATGTGCTCGATCAGCCAGCGTGGATGCGCCCAACGGCCCGTGTCGCTCGCGTCGGCGTGGGCATCGACTTCCGCGCGCCGTCGCTGGTAGCCGCGCAACACGGCATTGGCGAGCGGGACAGCCCAGCGCTTGCCGGTGGCGCGCACCGCTTCGACGGTCGTATGGACCGCGGCGTGGGGCGCAACCGCCGTATACCCGAGCTGATAAAGACCGATGAGCAGCAGGGCACCGATGTCCCGATCCTTTGCCTTCAGCGGCTGCCGGAGCAACTGCGTGAGCAGCACCTCCAGGCGGAACCGCCAGCGCAAGGTGCCGTAGACGAGTTCCTGCACCAGGCCGCGGTCCGCGGGCTGGCAACGGGTGAGCACCTCCGGCAGCACCAGGCTCAGCGAACGGTGTGCACCGATGACCTGATCGACGGCCTCCCCGGCGAGGGTCCGCAGCCGGGCCGGTGCGGTCATCGTCCGGCCGTTCGGGGCAGGGTCGCCGAATCGAGGCGGATACCCACCAGGGGGGCCGGACGGTTGGCCAGGTCGGCCGCGCCGATGCGCCGTCCCCCGGGCAGCTGCACCTCCAGCAGGCGCAGGCAGTCCACGCCGCAGGCGACGTCCACGCCGGCCCGCCCCGCCTGGAGGATCGTGCCGGGTTCCCCGGAACCACCGACGCGCTCGGCACGCCACACCCGCAGCACCTGGCCGTGGAGCGCCGTCTGCGCGACCGGCCAGGGGTTGAAGGCGTTCACCTGACGCACCAGGTCGGTCGCGGACCTCCGCCAGTCCAGTGGGGCCTCGGCTTTGTCGAGCTTGGCCGCATAGCTTGCCTGTGCATTATCCTGCGGTTCCTCGCGCAGCGCGCCCTCAAGCAGGGCGTCGAGCTTGGCCGCGAGGAGGTCTCCACCCAGGGCTGCCAGGCGATCATGCAGGTCGGCCGCCGTATCGGCGGGACCGATGGGACAGGTCGCCCGGGCCAGCATCGGGCCGGTATCCAGCCCGGCCTCCATGCGCATCAGCGTGACGCCGGTCTCACGATCGCCAGCCAGGATGGCGCGCTGGATCGGTGCCGCGCCGCGCCAGCGCGGCAGCAGGGAGGCGTGCACGTTGACGCAGCCTCTGGCCGGCAGATCCAGGACGGCCTGCGGGAGGATCAACCCATAGGCGACCACCACCAGGAGATCCGGACGATAGGCCGCCAGCCCCGCCCGCGCCGCGTCCGCCTTCAGGGTGAGCGGTTGCACGACCGGTATGCCGTGCGCCAACGCCAATTCCTTGACCGGACTCGCACGCAGCGTGCGGCCGCGCCCGGCAGGCCGATCCGGCTGGGTATAGACGGCAACGACGGGATGCGCACTGGTAAGCAGGGCACGCAGGCTGGGCAGCGCGAATTCCGGCGTGCCGGCAAAGACGATCCTCATGGGAACAGCGCGACCTTTGCGGCTGATGACGTCAGGAAACGGCGGCTATTGTACCCGCTGGTCACCGCGATCGCAGCGTGAGTACCTAAATAACGGGCTCGCCGTGGCGCACGGGCACAGCCGGCAGAGTGTCACCGTGGCGTTCGGCCTTCTCCAGCTTCTTGCGGATGCGTTGGCGCTTCAGGTTCGAGAGATAGTCGACGAACAGCTTGCCGTCCAGATGGTCGATCTCGTGCTGGATGCAGACCGCCAGCAGCCCGTCCGTCTCGAGTTCGAATGCCTGGCCGTCACGGTCCAGGGCGCGGACCCGGATGCGCTCGGCGCGCCGGACCGTCTCATAGAAGCCGGGTACCGACAGGCAGCCCTCCTCCATTTCCTCGGTACCCTGCCGCTCTAGGATTTCAGGATTGATGAAGGTCAGCGGCTGATCCTTCTCCTCGCTGATATCCACCACGAGGACGCGGCGATGCACGTTGACCTGGGTGGCGGCGAGTCCGATACCGGGGGCGGCATACATGGTCTCGAACATGTCATCCACCAGACGCCTGACCTCGGCATCGACGGCGTCGACCGGCTGCGCGCGGGTGCGCAGCCGCGGATCGGGGAAATGCAGGATTTGGAGCTTGGCCATGTGCGGTCGGTCACAACGCTTTGATACGCGCGGTCATGTTGCTAAAGTAAATTCGGTAACGTAGCGATAATAATGGAATTCGAGCCCCGGTTTCCACACTTTCTGGGGTAGGGTTTTTGGGCTAGACTGCGGTGGCGTCGGCTCTGGGTACCGTTCCCCGCCGCCATGCAACAGTCGGCCGCACAACAACAGCAGCATAGGGATGCATATGGCCAACAAATTCCTGGGACTGATTCTCGCCGCGCTGCTCACCGCACCGGCACTCGCCGGCGCGGTCGCACTCAACCCCGACCACCCGGACCGCTATGTGGTCGTGAAGGGGGATACGCTCTGGGGCATCTCGGAACGCTTCCTGCGGGACCCCTGGCTGTGGCCGGAGGTCTGGTACGTGAATCCCCAGATCGAAAATCCGCACCTCATCTACCCCGGCGACATCATCACCTTGATTTACGTCGACGGCAAACCGCAGTTGCGCGTCCAGCGTGGTCCTCAGACGATCAAACTGTCTCCACAGGTCCGCGAGGAGCGCATCGACCGCGCGATCCCGACCATCCCGATCGATGCCATCAAACAGTTCCTGACCCAGCCGCTGGTGGTCGATGCGGGTGAAATGGAGCGCGCACCCTATGTCGTGCAGAGCGCCGACGAGCACCTCGTGACCGGCGCAGGCGACCGCATCTATGTCCGCAGTATCACCGATACCGCGCAGGCCCGCTACAACGTCTACCACCCGGGTGATGTACTGATCGACCCCGATACCCAGGAGGTGCTGGGCTATCAGGCCATCTATCTGGGTGATGCCACCGTACAGAAATACGGTGATCCGGCCACGCTTTACCTGGAACGGACCACGCGCGAGATCGCCATCGGGGATCGTTTGAAGCCCGTGTCCCAGGACGAGATCCACGCCAGCTTCCTGCCCCATCCGCCCGCCGCAGATGTCACAGGGCGCATCATCGCCGTGCATGACGGCGTGAGCCAGGTAGGCCGTTATCAGATCGTCGTCCTCAATCTGGGTACCCGCGAAGGCATGGAGGCCGGTCATGTACTACGCGTCCGCAAGGCCGGCGAGGAGATCTTCGACAGCGTGACGCCGGCACCCAAGGACAAAGTGACCCTGCCGGACGAGGACGCCGGCCTGGTCATGGTGTTCCGTACCTTCGACAAGGTGAGTTATGGGTTAATCATGGAAGCGATCCGACCCATCCATGTGCTCGATCACGTCGCCACCCCCTGATTCGAGGGCTGAACCCATGCCACGGCGCGGCACCCGCAAGGGTGCCGCGCCGCCGCATTCATGACCCCCACCGCTGAATCCCTGCGCCATTGGCTGGCGCTGTTGCGGGCCCCCGGTGTCGGGCCGGCCACCTTCATCCGGCTGCTCGACGAGTTCGGCGACGTGGCTGCGCTGTTCGGGACCGGCACGCCGGCCACCCTGGCCAAACCCCTGTACGACTACCTCAAGGCGCCCGACTGGGCGGCTGTCGACCGGGACCTTGCCTGGGCCCAGGCACCGGGCAACCACATACTCCGCTGGGGTACAGCGGAGTATCCGTCCCTGCTGGCGGAGATTTCCGACCCGCCGCCACTGCTGTTCGTCCACGGCGATGCGGCCCTCCTGCAGGGACCGCAGCTCGCCATTGTCGGCAGCCGCAACCCCACGGCCGGGGGCGAGGAGACCGCGCACACCTTCGCCGCTCACCTGGCCGACGTCGGCCTGACCATCACCAGTGGCCTGGCAGTCGGCATCGATGCGGCCAGCCATCGGGGCACCCTCGCGGCCAAGGGCACAACCATCGCCGTCATGGGCACCGGCCTGGATCGGGTCTACCCGGCCCGCCACCGTGACCTCGCCCATGAAATCGCGGCCACCGGCGGCGCGCTGGTCTCGGAGTTCCTGCTGGGGACCGAGCCGCGACCGGAGAATTTCCCGCGCCGCAACCGCATCATCAGTGGACTCAGCCTGGGCACCCTGGTCGTCGAGGCGGTACCGCGCTCCGGCTCATTGACCACCGCACGGCATGCGCTGGAACAGGGGCGCGAGGTCTTCGCCATCCCCGGATCCATCCACAACCCGCTCGCCCGCGGCTGCCACGCCCTGATCCGCCAGGGTGCCAAACTGGTGGAGACGGCGGACGACATCCTGGAAGAACTGGGCCCCCTGGCCGCCAGCCTCCCGGCATCAACGGCTGCCCCCGACCAGGGACCTGACAACCCCGGACGGGCCTCACCTTCACATGCACAACTACTTGATTTAATGGGATTTGACCCTGTCTCTGTGGATCAACTGACCAGCCGCAGCGGATTGACGGCGGCGGAGGTTTCCTCCATGCTCCTGATCCTGGAGCTTGAAGGCCATGTGGCTTCCCAGGCTGGCGGGCGTTATGTCCGCAGCGCAACGCGAGGTCGAAATGAAAGAAAGCGTGTTGGACGTGCTTATGTATCTCTTTGAAAATTACTATCTTGATGAAGAGACCGAGGCCAACCCCGACCGTGAGTCGCTGCACGTCGAACTGCTGGAGGCCGGCTTCCCCCCCAGCGAGGTCGCCAAGGCCTTTGAATGGCTGGAGGGCCTGGCCGCCCACCGCGAGGCCGGCCTGCCGGTACCCTCGGCGCCTCACAGCATCCGGCTGTTCACCACCCGGGAAATGGAGTACCTGGACGTTGAAAGCCGCGGTTTTCTGATGTTCCTGGAGCAGATGGGCATCCTGACGCCGGCCAGCCGCGAGCTGGTCATCGACCGCGTCCTCGCCCTGGACTCCGACGATATGGATATCGAACAGCTGAAGTGGATCGTGCTCATGGTGCTGTTCAATGAACCCGGCCAGGAGGCCGCCTACGCCTGGATGGAGGATCTGGTGTTCGACAACGTCGCCGGCACCCTGCACTGAATCGCAGCACGGCGCAGCCTGCGCCGCATCCATTCTGAATTACCTTGTCCGGAACCGCGTGCTGTGGCGTGCCCATGATGGCCGTCGCGCCGGTTCCGGTACCGATTAGGAACCGAGAACCGGCCACGCCGCCATGAGCAAAAACCTGGTCATCGTCGAATCCCCGGCCAAGGCCAAGACCATCAAGAAATACCTGGGCAAGGACTTCGAGGTGATGGCCTCGTATGGTCATGTGCGCGACCTGGTCCCGAAGGGTGGGGCCGTCGATCCCGAGCAGGACTTCGCGATGCGCTACGCGCTCATCGATAAGAATGCCAAGCATGTCGATGGCATCGCCAAGGCCATGAAGAAGGCGGATGCCTTGTTTCTGGCGACCGACCCGGACCGCGAAGGTGAGGCGATCTCCTGGCACCTGTATGAAATCCTGCAGCAGAAGAAATTGCTGAAGGATAAGCCCGTGCACCGGGTGGTGTTTTACGAGATCACCAAGCGCGCCGTCAACGAGGCCGTGGCGCATCCGCGGGAACTCTCCATGGATCTGGTCAACGCCCAGCAGGCGCGCCGTGCGCTCGACTATCTGGTGGGCTTCAACCTGTCGCCGCTGTTGTGGAAAAAAGTGCGCCGCGGCCTGTCGGCGGGGCGGGTGCAGAGTCCTGCCCTGCGCATGATCGTCGAACGCGAGGAGGAGATCGAGGCCTTCAAGTCGCGCGAATACTGGACCATCGAGGCCGATCTGGAGAAGGACGCCCAGGGTTTTGTCGCCAAGCTCACCGAACTGCATGGCAAGAAGGTCACCCAGTTTTCGGTCACGCAGAGCGATCGTGCGCATGCCATCGGGCACGAGTTGAGCGCCGCAGCGAACGGCAAGCTCACCGTCGGCGCCGTCGAGAAGAAGCAGCGCAAGCGCAACCCTTCGGCACCCTTCACCACCTCGACCCTGCAGCAGGAGGCCTCACGCAAGCTCGGCTTCTCCGCCAGCCGCACCATGCGGGTGGCGCAGCAACTCTACGAGGGCATCGATATCGGTGCCGGCGCGGTCGGCCTGATCACCTACATGCGCACCGACTCGGTCAATCTCGGCGCGGAGGCCATCGACGAGATACGCGCACTGATCGCCGAACGCTACGGTAAGACGAATCTGCCGTCCGAGCCGCGTGCCTTCAAGACCAAGGCCAAGAACGCCCAGGAGGCCCACGAGGCCATCCGCCCGACGGCGGCGGCGCAGGTGCCCGAGGCGCTCAAGAGTTCTCTGACGGCCGATCAATTCAAGCTCTATGACCTGATCTGGAAGCGCACCGTCGCCTGCCAGATGGTCCACGCGACCATCGATACCGTCGGCGTCGACTTCGAGTGCGGTGCCGGCAACCTGTTGCGCGCCACCGGCTCGACGATCGCCAAGCCCGGGTTCATGGCCGTATACCAGGAGAGTCTGGATGACGCCAAGGGCGAGGGCGATGACCGCCTGCTGCCGCCGCTGCAGACCGGCGATGTCGTCGCACTGCTCGCGATCCGCCCGGAACAGCACTTCACCGAGCCGCCGCCGCGCTATACGGAGGCGAGCCTGGTGAAGACGCTGGAGGAGCACGGCATCGGCCGGCCCTCGACCTATGCGAGCATCATCTCCACCCTGATCGCGCGCGACTATGTCACCCTCGACAAGCGCCGCTTCCAGCCCACCGACGTCGGCCGGGTAGTCAGCAAATTCCTCACCCAGCACTTCACACAGTATGTCGACTACGCCTTCACCGCCACGCTGGAGGACGACCTCGACGAGATCGCGCGCGGCGAGCGGGACTGGATCCCGCTGATGAAAGGCTTCTGGGAGCCGTTCAGTAAGCTGGTCGAAGAGAAAGAGAGCAGTGTATCGCGCCAGGACGTCACCACCGAGGCGCTCGACGAGGCCTGCCCCAAATGCGGCAAGCCGCTCAATATCCGCCTCGGCCGGCGCGGGCGCTTCATTGGCTGCAGCGGTTATCCGGAATGCGACTACACGCGCAACCTGGAAGACGACCAGGGCAGCGCCGAGCCCGAGAAGGTCGAGGGCCGCCAATGCCCCGAATGCGGCTCCGACCTGATCATCCGGCACGGCCGCTACGGCAAGTTCATCGGCTGCAGCGGCTATCCCAACTGCCGCCACATCGAGCCGCTGGAGCAACCTTCTGACACCGGCGTCACCTGCCCGGAGTGCAAGAAAGGCACCATGCTCAAGCGCAAGTCGCGCGCCGGCAAGATCTTCTATTCCTGCTCGTCCTACCCGGAATGCAAGTACGCCGTGTGGAACGAACCCATCGCCGGACCCTGCCCCGACTGCGACTGGCCGATCCTCACGCTGAAGACCACCAAGCGCAAGGGTACGGAAAAGGTCTGCCCGCAAAAGGATTGCGGTTTCAGTGAACCCTACGAGGCCGGCGCGACCGCCGAGACCGACGACGCCTGAACCGGTGGCCGCGCCCGCGTTGCCGCAACCCTGGAGACTCCGGCTGGCCGGGCGCTGGCTGCGTGCCGGTGGCGTCATCGCCTACCCGACCGAGGCGGTCTACGGCCTGGGCTGTGATCCGCTCGATCCGCGGGCCGTCCAACGCATCCTCGACCTCAAGTGCCGGCCGCGCGCCGCCGGCCTCATTCTGATCGCCGCCGATTTCACCCAGCTGGAGGCCTTTCTACTGCCATTGCCCCCAGCCCTGCACAGATGCGTGTTCGCAACCTGGCCGGGACCGGTCACCTGGGTGCTCCCGTGCCGCCCCGAGGTGCCCGTATGGCTGCGCGGTCGGCACGCTGCGCTGGCAGTGCGCGTGACTGCCCACCCCACGGCGGCGGCCCTCTGCAGCCGCTTCGGCGGTGCCCTGGTGTCCACCAGCGCCAATCCGCACGGCCGGGAGCCCGCACGAACGCCGCTGCAGGTCCGCCGTTACTTCGGCGCTGGCGTCGATCATGTGTTGACCGCACCGCTGGGCGGCCAGGCCAGGCCGAGCGAGATCCGCGACGGCCGCACCCGGTCCATCATCCGCGCCGGATAAGCACTGCTCTGGCACGGTTCCTGCTACCCCCGCACCAGCGGACGTCGCCGGTGTCGGCGGTCCGACGCTTGACCTGCGGTCGTATCAACCGCCGTATGCCGTCGAGGAGGGCTGGACGCTGCGGAAAGGAACCACCATGACCACGCACTACCCGGAATCGCATCAGCAGGCTGCGGAATACATCCGCCTCGCCCTGCCACTGATGGCCCGCAACGGCATCCCGGCGACGCCCCGGCACTACACCGTCTGGTACGACTATGTCAGCGGCCGCAACCGGGCACTGAGGGACTCCATCGACCGCATCCTGGCACAGGAGCGTGGCCTTACGGCCCAGCTGAGCGATGAACTGTACGACGAATATTTCCGCACCAGCGAAGAGCGGATCACCGCACAGGTGCGCGCCGAGGTACGCGCGCTGGTCGCAGCCGTACTACAGCAGCTCGCCGAGTCCGGCGGCCAGGCCAGTCGCTACGGCCACACCCTGGAGTCTTACCACGAGCGCCTGACCGGGGAACTCGGCCGCGACGAATTCCAGCGCCTGCTGACCGAGTTCACAGTCGAGACGCGCACCATGTTGGAGGCCAACCGGTGCCTTGAACAGCAGCTCCAGAACACCTATCACGAACTCGACGAGTTGCGCCAGCAGCTGGAGACGGCCCGTCAGGAGGCCAGCACCGATGCGCTCACGGACCTCGCCAACCGGAAGGCCTTCGATGCCGCCCTGGAGGCGTGCTGCGCGGCCGCCACCGCAGAGACCAGACTCTGTCTGATCATGGCGGATATTGACCACTTCAAGCATTTCAACGATAACCATGGGCACCTGGTCGGCGATAAGCTGCTGCGCTTCGTAGCCAATATCCTCAAGGATTCAGTCAAGGGGCAAGACCTGGTGGCCCGCTTCGGTGGCGAGGAATTCGCGATCCTGCTGCCCGACACGCCACTGCGCGGTGCGTCCGTGGTGGCGGAATCCTTGCGCGTCCGCGTCCAAAGCCAGCGCCTGCGCCGCACCGACAACCAGCAGCCGCTCGGCGGCGTGACCGTGTCACTGGGTATCGCCTGCCTCCGTGGTGGCGAAGCGGCCGAGACCCTCGTCGCCCGCGCCGACGCGGCGCTCTACCAGTCGAAACGGCTCGGCCGCAACCGGGTCACCCTGGAGACGCAACTCCCGGCAGCCTGAGCGGCACGCCGCCCGACAGGGCGCTGGTGTATCATGCCGCGGCATTGTCTGTCCGCCCGGAACCACGCTGCCATGCCGGATGTCGATACCGTCCCTGTCGAACACTATCTGCGTAATCTGCAGGATCGCATCTGCGCGGCCCTTACCCGCCTCGACGGCCGGCCGTTCCGCGAGGACGCCTGGAACCGCGAGGGGGGCGGGGGCGGCCGCTCGCGTGTCCTGGAAGACGGCGCGCTTTTCGAGAAGGCGGGGATCAACTTCTCCAAGGTCTACGGACCCGGACTCCCCGCCTCGGCGACTGCGCATCGACCGGAACTGGCCGGGCGCGATTTCGAGGCACTCGGCGTGTCGCTGGTCATCCACCCGCGCAACCCCTACATCCCCACCTCGCACGCCAACGTGCGGTTCTTCGTCGCCCGCAAGCCCGGTGCCGAGCCGGTCTGGTGGTTCGGCGGTGGCTTCGATCTCACGCCCTACTACGGCTTCGTGGACGACGCCGTCCACTGGCACCGCACCGCGCAGGCCGCCTGTGCGCCTTTCGGCGACGATGTCTATCCGCACTACAAGAAGTGGTGTGACGAATATTTCTTCCTCAAACACCGCAACGAACCACGCGGCATCGGGGGCCTGTTCTTCGATGACCTGAACGCCTGGGGCTTCGAGCGCAGCTTCGCCTTCATGCGCAGCGTCGGCGACCACTATCTGCCGGCCTATGAACCCATTGTGGAACGACACCGCACGCATCCCTATGGCGAGCGCGAGCGGGCGTTCCAGCTGTACCGCCGTGGCCGCTATGTGGAATTCAATCTGGTCTACGACCGCGGCACGCTGTTCGGACTGCAGTCCGGCGGGCGCACCGAGTCCATCCTCATGTCGCTGCCGCCCAAAGTCGAATGGCGCTACGACTGGCACCCTGCACCGGCTACGGACGAGGCCCGGCTGTACAGTGACTTTCTGCGGCCACGCGACTGGTTGGGCGAGTTCGACGGGCGCGCATGACGCTCGCCAAGCGGTCGAATTCTATAGGATCAACCAGGCCCAACCCCTAGATCTGTATCCATTACCGGCATATTGGATATTGGCTGGCGGGGCGTAAAGCGGCAAGATTGCAGCATCGGCGAGGCGTAACGCCGGCGCGCAGCAAACGAGTCGCCGTCGCCACGGAGCGGATCGCATCAACAGGCCTCGGCCTGCCTGAACACGGAAGGACCAGCTGAAACCCGACTGAGGTAAACGATATGAAAAAATGGGAATGTGTAGTGTGCGGGTTCATCTACGACGAGGCCGAAGGCCTGCCCACCGAGGGCATCGCCGCGGGCACCCGTTGGGAGGATATCCCCGACGACTGGGAATGCCCGGACTGCGGCGTCAGCAAGGCTGACTTCGAAATGGTCGAAATGGCGTGAGCCGTGGCGCGGCCGGAGAGGCCCGCCCTGTCGTCATTGTCGGTTCGGGCCTCGCGGGCTACACCGTCGCCCGCGAGTTCCGCAAACTCGATACCGCAACACCACTCGTCATCGTCACCCGCGATGCCGGTGACTTCTATTCCAAGCCGATGCTTTCCAACGCCCTGGCTCAAGGCAAAGGGCCGACGCAACTGGTACATACCGAGTGCGCCACGATGGCCGCCCAGCTCGCTGCCACGATACTGGCCGAAACGATCGTAACGGCGATCGATCCCGTCGCCCGCAACCTGACGACCTCGCGGGGTGAAATTGTCTACCGCGATCTGCTGCTGGCGGTCGGCGCAGACCCCATCCGGCTCCCCATCGAGGGCGATGGTGCCGGTGACGTACTGTCGATCAACGATCTCGACGACTACACCGTGTTCCGCGCGCGACTCGAGGGCAAACGCTCGGTTGTGATCATCGGGGCCGGCCTGATCGGCTGCGAATTCGCCAACGATCTCGTCGGCCACGGCTACCAAGTGGCGCTGGTCGATCTGGCCGATCAGCCACTCGGACAGCTGGTCTCCCCGAAGCTCGGCACCGCACTGCAGAAGCGTTTCGCGGACATCGGTGTGGACTGGCGGCTCGGCCGTTCAGTCCAGCGCATCGACCGCACGGGTTCGGGTCTCCGGCTCACCCTGTCCGACGACATGGTCCTGACCGCGGACCTGGTGCTGTCCGCCATTGGACTGCGGCCGCGTCTACAGTTGGCACAGACGGCGGGGCTGGCGACGGCACGCGGCATCCACGTCGACCGCCACTTGCAGACCAGCGCGGCGCGCGTCTACGCGCTCGGGGACTGTGCAGAGGTCGACGGCCTGGTGCTGCCCTTCGTACTGCCGATCATGCACGCGGCGCGTGCCCTCGCGAAGACGCTGGCGGGCCAACCGACGCCGGTCAGCTATCCGGCCATGCCGGTGGTGGTGAAGACGCCGGCCTACCCCATGGTCCTTGCCCCGCCGGCAGTCGGCGGGGCAAGGGCTTGGGCGGAAACGGTGGCGGTCGATGGCGTCCGTGCCCTGCTCCACGGACCTGCGGGCGATCTGCTCGGCTTCGTCCTGGGGGGCACCGCCGTGGCGGAGAAACAGGCATTGACCCGGCAACTACCGCCGCTGCTGGCCTGACAAAAAAAACCCTGCTTGTTCAGCAGGGTTAAAAACGCTTTTCAGCGTCGGAGGAGTCGATCAAAACCACCACATGAGTCACCTGTGGCATGAGCCCGCTGGAACGAACCAGCCAGTTCACCCGTATGGATCGCGCGACACTTCAGGAGTTCCGGCTAGCGGTACTGCACACCATGTCGTCAGCGATCCGATTCAGTCCGATATGTTTGGGTTCGATCCCGCCCGGACTCATGCCACAGGGGACTGCATCACTACCTGGTCCCGATGAGGTTAACGGCGTGACCCTTTCGTCCTTGAATGCTCCACGCCGCCCTCAGAGTACTCCAATGCACGTGGCATGCCATCCTAACTAACAAATAGTAACTTACTGAAAAATATGTGTAACATATATAGCTGACCGGCTGGCGTGGCATGTTGCCACGGCCTGATATGGCAGATCCCCGCCAGCCTGACGCCAGGGAGTGACGAAAAAACGTCGCACCCCCACATCCGTTCATCCCACGGTGTCATCGTGAGACGGTTTCTGCATCCGCCCGCGGCCGCCACGCCGCAGACGCCGGATTACCTTTGCTTCCAGCAGCAAGTCCGTCAGGTCGAGCGGACTGGAACCGGCCTCCGTCAAGACCAGCAGCCGCAGCAGTTCGTGGCGTTTGAGCAGGGCAAAGTAATCGGCCGGACGCAGGAGCGCGGTCAGCATGGCGAAGCCACGATCGAGGTGTTGGAGCGCACCGTGACGCTTGCGGCTCACCAGCAACTGGCCGTAGACCAGCTCCACCAGCGGCCTGGCATCCTGCGGTGCCGTCGCCATCAGGCTCTGGTAACCCAGCTCCACCGGCTGTCCTGACCAGTAGTGACCGACCAGTTCGCCCAGCCGCGCTCGCCAGACATCGCCGCCGGCGACCAGAGCACGCTGCGCGGCGCGTTGCGCCGCCTGGGAAAACGTGGCGGCGGCCGCAGCGGACATGGGGGTTGCATACCAGCCCGCGGGTGGCAGCGCCGCGCCCGGCTCCAGCCATACCGATTCAGCAACCCGATAGTCGGATGAAGACATCTCCAGGGTACCTCTGACACGCCCGGAGCCTGTCGGTCGCGGGCGGTCGTAACGAGCCGGGCGAGAGAGCGAGGTCGTTTTTTCGATCCTTCGAAAAGAATAGCCGTAGCTATTTGACGAGCAGGATCGGGAAAATGGGCTGCTATCCCGCCGGCGCAGTGACTCAACCCCGAGCCCGACAGGCTCCGGGGCATGCTAGCACGCGTCCACCGTGACGCCTGCAGTCGCAGCCGGTACACTCGGCTTCGGATTTCTGACAGGCGAGGGTCGCGGCAGTGAGCGAATTCGATACCGGCACGGGCGCTTTCCCGCAGGTACGCATGCGGCGTATGCGGCGTAGCCCGTTTTCGCGACGACTTATGTGCGAGCAGCGGCTGAGCACAGACGACCTCATCTACCCCATGTTTGTCGTCGAAGGCAGTGGGCAGCGAGTACCGGTCGCATCCATGCCAGGCGTCGAGCGCGTCAGCATCGACGAACTGCTCAAGGAGGCCGACGAACTGGTCGGACTGGGTATCCCCGCCGTCGCCCTGTTCCCGGTACCACCCGCCGCAGGCAAGAGCGAGGACGCGCGCGAGGCCTTCAATCCCGAGGGCCTGGCACAGCGGGCGGTCCACGCGCTCAAGCAGGCCCATCCGGAGCTGGGCGTGATCACCGATGTGGCACTCGATCCCTTCACCACCCACGGCCAGGACGGGTTGATCGATGCCTCCGGCTACGTGCTCAACGACGCGACCGTCGAGGTACTGGTGAAACAGGCGCTGTCGCACGCCGCCGCCGGCGCCGACGTGGTCGCGCCGTCGGACATGATGGATGGCCGCATCGGCCGCATCCGCTCGGCACTCGAGGCGGCCGGCCACATCAACACCCGTATTCTCGCCTATTCCGCCAAGTACGCCTCCAGTTTCTACGGGCCGTTCCGGGATGCCGTGGGCTCAGCGGCAAACTTGGGCGCAGGGAATAAATACAGCTATCAGATGGACCCCGCCAACAGCGACGAGGCGCTTCGCGAGGTCGCCCTGGATCTGCAGGAAGGCGCCGACATGATCATGGTCAAACCAGGCATGCCCTATCTGGACATCGTGCGGCGCGTAAAGGACCGGTTCGGGGCACCGACCTTCGTCTATCAGGTCAGCGGCGAATACGCCATGCTCAAGGCCGCCAGCCAGAACGGCTGGCTGGACGAGCGTGCGGTGGTGCTCGAATCCCTGCTGGCCTGCAAGCGCGCCGGTGCCGACGGCATCCTGACCTACTTCGCCAAACAGGCGGCCACCTGGCTGCGTGAACCGGGCTGAGCCTGCACACGGGTTTCAGGTTACAATTACGCCGGTCATCCCGAGCCACCGAGGTACCGGTATGGTACGCACCACGATCTCCAGCCTGTTCGGTGTCTCACCGATCAGGCCCCTGCAGCGCCAGATGGCAGCCGTCATCGATTGCGTCCAGGCGCTGCGGCCATTCATGAAGGCGGTTCTGGCGGAGGACTGGGACGAGGCGCGCGCCCACCAGGCGCACGTCGCACAACTCGAACGGGACGCCGACAAGCTCAAGCGCGAGATGCGCCTGCAATTGCCCCACAGCCTGTTCATGCCGGTCTCGCGGCGCGACGTCCTCGAGGTCCTCACCTCCCAGGACAAGATCGCCAACCGTGCCAAGGACATCGCCGGCCTGATCACCGGCCGCGAGATGGTCATCCCCGACCCCTTGCCACCACTGTTCACGACCTACCTCGAGCGCTGTATCGATGCTGCCATGCAGGCGCAGGCGGCCATCAACGAATTGGACGAACTGGTCGAGACCGGCTTTCGCGGCGGTGAGGTCGACCTGGTCCACTCCATCATCCGCAAGCTCGACCAGATCGAAAGCGATACCGACAAAATCCAGGTACGCGTGCGTGCAGCATTGTTCAAGCGTGAAACCGAGTTGCCACCCGTCGAGGTGATGTTCCTGTACCGTGTGATCGATTGGATCGGCGATCTGGCCGACCTGTCCCAGCGCGTCGGCAGCCGCCTCGAGCTCATGCTCGCACGTTGATTATCCGCGACTGAGCTGACTCACCGGGATCCACATGGACCACGCTACGATCTTCATCGTCCTGGCCTGTACGTTCGGTTTTTTCATGGCTTGGGGCGTTGGCGCCAACGACGTCGCCAACGCCATGGGCACCTCGGTCGGCTCACGCGCCCTGACCATACGTCAGGCCATCATCGTCGCCGCGATCTTCGAATTCTTGGGTGCCTACCTCGCCGGCGGTGAGGTCACCGCGACCATCCGCAGCGGCATGCTCGATGCCAGCCTGTTTACAGACGATCCGGAGCTGCTGGTCTTCGGCATGCTCGCCTCGCTGCTCGCGGCCGGTATCTGGCTGATGCTCGCCTCGCAGCGCGGCTGGCCGGTCTCGACCACGCATTCCATCGTCGGTGCCATCGTCGGCTTCGCGACAGTCGGTGTCGGCTTCGATGCCGTCCACTGGGGCAAGGTCGGCTCCATCGTCATGAGCTGGGTCGTGTCACCCACATTGGCCGGCATCCTCGCCTATTGGCTGTTCGTCAGCGTACAGGTGTTCATCCTCAACGCACATGACCCGCTGCAGGCGGCCAAGCGCCACGTGCCCGTCTACATCTTTCTGGCCGGCTTCATCATCTCGCTCGTCACTATCCAGAAGGGGCTGTCGCACACGGGGCTCGAACTCGATGTGGGGCAGGGCTATGCCATCGCCATCGCCATCGGCCTGCTGGTCACGCTGGGCGGCATCTTCGCCATCAGCCGTCTGAAGTTCGATCCGCGTGAGAACAGCGACTTTCACTTCAATAGTGTCGAGAAGGTGTTCGGTATCCTGATGATGGTCACCGCCTGCGCCATGGCCTTCGCGCACGGATCCAATGACGTGGCCAACGCCGTCGGTCCATTGGCCGCGGTCATCGGCATCGTCGAGAGCGGCGGCCGTGTTGCACAGCAGAGCAGCATGCCCACCTGGATCCTCCTGCTCGGCGGCGCTGGCATCGTCATCGGCCTGGTCACCTATGGCCACAAGGTCATCGCCACGCTCGGCACGGGCATCACCGAACTGACACCCAGCCGCGGCTTCGCCGCGACCCTGGCGGCGGCCACCACGGTGGTGCTGGCCTCCGGTACGGGACTGCCGGTCTCGACCACCCACACCCTGGTGGGCGGCGTACTGGGTGTCGGCCTGGCGCGCGGCATCGGGGCCCTCAACATGGATGTGGTACGCACGATCTTCCTGTCCTGGATCATCACGCTGCCGGCCGGTGCAATCCTGTCGATCATTTTCTTTTATATACTGAAGGCCCTCTTCGGGTGAACACCACCGCTCGACTCGACCGGTACGCGGTCATGGGCAACCCCATCGCCCACAGCAAATCACCGCTGATCCACCGGCAATTCGCCCTGCAGACCGGCCAGGCGATGGAATATGACGCCATCCTGGCAGACATCGGACAGTTCGCCGCGGCCGTCGCTGCATTCCGTCGCGACGGTGGCAAGGGCCTGAACGTCACCGTCCCATTCAAGCAGGACGCCTGGCGGCTCGCGACCCGGCACGCGCCGCGGGCCGTACGCGCCGGTGCCGTCAACACCCTGTGGTGGGACGACGCGGGGCGGCTGTGCGGGGATACCACCGACGGCATCGGCCTGGTACGCGACCTGCGTGACAACCACGGGGTCCACATCGAGGGACGGCGAGTACTGCTGGTCGGCGCCGGCGGCGCCGCGCGCGGGGTGATCGAGCCGTTGTTGGCAGAACGGCCGGCACGCCTGCTGATTGCCAACCGCACACCCGCACGCGCCCATGAACTGGCCACGATCTTTGCCGCGGCGGGCCCGGTCGTCAGCAGTGGTTTCGAAGGGTTGGTGGGGCAGCCTTTCGATCTGGTGATCAATGCCACCGCGGCCAGCCTGTCCGGCGTGGTGCCGCCGTTGCCGGCGACGGTATTCGCCCCCGACGCCTGCGCCTACGACATGATGTACGGCAGCGAGCCGACGGTGTTCGTCCGCTGGTCGCGGGCGCAGGGCTGCACACAGGCACTGGATGGGCTGGGTATGCTGGTCGAACAGGCCGCCGAGGCCTTTTTCATCTGGCGGGGTGTGCGGGCCGCTACCGCCCCGGTGATCGCGCAGCTGCGCGCCGGCTGCTAGCGGGCTGCCGGCGCCCTGGTGCGATCATCACCGGCGCGGGCCGTGCACCACCCGGGTCGGCCCTCTACTGTGCTAGGAAATGCCGGCCCGCCGCTCCGCCTGCCGCCGCTCGGGGTGCGGCCAAGGCCGCTGCCGCCAGTCCAGCGCCCGACGTTCGTTGCCGACCGCGCGCGGGACGAATTCCCGTACGTTCAGCCGCTGGCCGTGGAGTTCGAGTCCGCGCCCCCGATCCAGGAGCTTGCGCAGGTCCGTACCGGCTGCGACGTGCAGCAGACCGAAACGGCGTGTATGTCCATCCCGTGCGGCTTTCTTGAAGATGCGCAACCGACGCGCAACGTCGCGCTGCCTCAACTGCAGCAGCCGGCACAGATCGCCTTCCGTGGCATTGATGGGCAGATCTCCAATGAAGAGATTCATGGCCACCTCGCCTTATTTTTAAGGTTATGCTGCCTCCCAGACAGCCCGTTGTCGGGATTGTTATTGAAACCTGGCCCGATGGTGCCCAGGACCCGGCTGAGGCGAGTATAACCTCAACCCAGCCCCGCGCGATGCCGGTTTTTCAGGCGGACATAGTGCTCGGCCGAGTAGACCAGATAGCGCCGCTCGTCCGCGGCCAGCGCCCGGACCCGCCTGGCCGGTCGGCCGGCCCAAAGGTAGCCGCCCTCCAGCTCCTTGCCGGGCGTGACCAGACTGCCTGCGCCGAGCATCGTCCCGGCAGCGATCCGCGCCCCATCCATAACGATAGAGCCCATGCCGATCAGACAGTTATCTTCTATTACGCACCCATGCAGGATGACCTGGTGACCGACAGTGATCCCGCGCCCGATGGCCAGGGCAAATCCACCGGGGGCGAACTCGCTGTCATGGGAGACATGTAAAACAGATCCATCCTGAATATTGGTGCTGGCTCCAATTTTGATGGAGTGGATATCGCCTCGGACGACCACATTCGGCCACAACGAGGCATCGGCACCGATCTCGACATCACCGATGACGAGGGCCTGGGGATCGATGTAGGCGCTGGCGGCGATGCGCGGATGTTTCGATTCGAAAGGACGGAGGGGCATAAGATCAGGTCCTAGGTACTAGGTTCTAGGAACTAGGGGAGATGCACTGGGCGATGTCTACTACCCCTAGTCCCTAGAACCTAGCACCTAGGACCTATCACCGCATCGTCACCAGTTCTTCCGAGCTGGTCGGGTGGATGGCGATCGTGTCATCCAGGTCGCGCTTGGTCGCGCCCATGCGGATGGCGACGGCGAAGCCCTGCAGCATCTCGTCAGCGCCCTGGCCGATGATGTGACAGCCGACCACCTTCTCCAGGGCGCCGACCGTGACCAGCTTCATGGCCGTCTGCTCCCGGCGGCCGCTCAGGGCATGGTACATGGGTGCGAAGCGGGTACTGTAGATGGTCACGCCGTCACCGTGCCGGGCGCGCGCCTCTTCTTCGGTAAGGCCGACGGTCCCGATGGGCGGGTGGCTGAACACCACCGTCGGGATGAGCCCATAATCCAGATGGCGATCCGTCATGCCGCCGAACAGGCGGTCGGCCAGGCGCCGGGCGGCGGCGATGGCCACGGGCGTGAGCTGTACCTTGCCGTTGACGTCGCCGACCGCATAAATGCCGGGCACATTGGTGGCCTCGAAGACATCGGTCGGGACACAGCCGTCGGCGTCGCGTACCACACCGGCCGCGTCCAGATTCAGGTCCGCCGTGGCCGGGGTGCGGCCGATCGCCCAGATGAGCTGGTCGTAACCCTCCAGTCGCTGACCACTGCTGCAGGCAATGGTCAACACCCCGTCGGCATCGCGCTCCAGTGCCTGTACTTGCGTGCCGCCGAGGATGTTCACACCGGCACCGAGCATTTCCTCCATCAGGCTCTCGCGCAGCATGGCATCGAAACCGCGCAGCAGGTGTTCGCCCCGCAGCACCAGGGTTACCTCCGCGCCCAGCGCCCGCAGCATGCCGGCCAGCTCGACGGCGATGTAGCCCGCGCCAACGATGGCGACCCGGCGCGGTAGTGCCTCGAGCTCAAAGAAACCATCCGAGGTGATGCCGAATTCGGCACCGGGCAGATCGGGCAGCGTCGGGGAACCGCCGGTGGCGATGACGATGTGATCCGCCGTGTAGGTCTCGCCATCGACTTCCAGGGTGTGTGCATCGACGAAACGTGCACGGCCGGTGATCGCATCGATGTCGGAGTCGGCCAGATACGTGTGGTACCAGGTGGTGATACCGCGTACGTAACGGTCACGCCCGCGCTTCAACGTCGACCAGTCGAAGCGGTAGGTACCGAGCGTGAAACCATACCCGGCGGCATCCTCCAGGGCATGCGCCAGGCCGGCGCCGAACCACATCACCTTCTTGGGCACGCAGCCGACGTTGACGCAGGTACCACCCAGCGGACCGCTCTCGATGACGGCGCATTTCGCCCCGTAGCGGGCGGCGCGCTCAGCCACTGAGAGACCGCCGCTGCCGGCGCCGATGGCGATCAGATCGTAGTGTCGGGGCATGTGGCAGCTACCGTAATCATCCTGGAAGTCCGGATTATAGCCACGGAAGCACTGGGAAAGACACGGAAGGGAGAAACAATAGCATCACCGTTTCCGATGTTGTTCCCTGCACTTCCGTGGCTATATTGGAGCGACAGCCGCGTCACTTTGGCCCGCCCTGGGGCCGCATGCTAGAGTACCGGCCGATCACCCCGGTCCGTCATTGAAGACCCTGTGAGGAAGCCCATGAGCGACAACCCACTGCTCGGCCTGACCGGACTGCCGCCGTTTTCGCGGATCACGCCCGACCACGTCGAGCCGGCCCTGGACACCCTGCTCGCCGACTGCCGCGCCACCGTGGCGCGCGTACTCGGTGAGAACACGACCTACACCTGGGCGAACCTGGTCCAGCCCATCGAGGACGTCGAGGACCGGCTGTCGCGTGCCTGGTCGCCGGTCAGTCATATGAATTCCGTGATCAACTCCGAGGCGCTGCGGGCGGCCTACAATGCCTGCCTGCCGAAGCTGTCGGAGTATGGCACCGAGATGGGCCAGAACGAGGCGTTGTATCAGGCCTACAAACAGCTCGCCGACGGCCCCGAATGCGTGCGGCTCGATACCGCACAGCGCAAGATCATCGACAATGCCCTGCGGGATTTCCGCCTGTCCGGCGTCGCCCTGCCACTGGTGCAGCGTGAGCGCTACAAAGCACTCATGCAGGAGCTGTCGTCGCTGCAGGCGAAATTCGAGGAGAATCTGCTCGACGCCACCAACGCCTGGAAGCTGCAGATCACCGACCAACAGCGTCTGCGCGGCCTGCCGGACAACGCCACCGCGCTCGCCCGGCAGACGGCCGAACGCGAGGGTCTGGAGGGCTGGGTGTTCAACCTGGAATACCCATCCTATTACCCGGTGCTCACCTATGCCGACGACCGCGAACTGCGCCGCGAGCTGTACACGGCCTATGTGACCCGTGCCTCCGATGAAGGCCCGCATGCCGGCCAATGGGACAACGGCCCTACCATGGAGCGGATCCTGGCGCTGCGGCACGAGGCGGCACAACTACTCGGCTTCGCCAACTACGCCGAACGCTCCCTCGCAACCAAGATGGCGCAGAGCACCGACCAGGTGATGCGCTTTCTCACCGACCTGGCCGACCGCTCGCGGTCCAAGGCAATCGCCGACCTCGACGAGCTGCACCGCTTCGCCCGCGAGCAGCACGGCGTGCTGGAACTCGAATCCTGGGATATACCGTACTACTCCGAAAAACTGCGCCAGCACACCTACGCCATCTCGCAGGAAGAGCTGAAGCCCTATTTCCCGGAGACCCGCGTGTTACCGGGCATGTTCGCCGTGGTCAACCGGCTCTACGGTCTGAACATCACGGCGGAGCAGGGTGTCGACAGCTGGCATCCCGATGTCCGCTTCTACTCCATCAAGGACAGCACGGGGCAGCTGCGCGGCCAGTTCTATCTCGATCTGTACGCGCGCCCGCACAAGCGCGGCGGCGCCTGGATGGATGACTGCATCGCCCGACGCATGACAGCCACCGGCCTGCAGACACCGGTCGCATATCTAACCTGCAACTTCTCCCCGCCGATCGGCCAGGATCCGGCGCTGTTCACCCATGACGAGGTGATCACGCTGTTCCACGAATTCGGCCACGGGCTGCATCATATGCTCACCCAGATCGACTACGCCGGCGTGTCCGGCATCAACGGCGTCGCCTGGGACGCCGTCGAGCTACCCAGTCAGTTCATGGAGAACTGGTGCTGGGAACGCGAGGCGCTGGATCTCATCGCCGGGCACTACCAGACCGGCGAACCGCTACCGCAGCAGCTGTTCGAACGCATGACGGCGGCGAAGAATTTTCAGTCGGCCATGCAGATGGTGCGGCAACTGGAGTTTTCGATCTTCGATTTCCGCCTCCACCGCGATTACGATCCGGCCACCGGCGGCCGGATTTATGAGACCCTCGACGCGGTGCGCCAACAGGTCGCAGTACTGCGTCCACCGGCATTCAACCGCTTCCCACACAGCTTCTCGCACATCTTCGCCGGTGGCTACGCGGCGGGCTACTACAGTTACAAATGGGCCGAGGTGTTGTCGGCGGACGCCTTCGCCGCCTTCGAGGAGGCCGGCATCTTCGACCACGAGACAGGCATGCGCTTCCTGACCAGCATCCTGGAACGCGGCGGCTCACGCGAGCCCATGGAGCTGTTCATCGACTTCCGCGGCCGCGAACCAACCATCGACGCGCTGCTGCGGCATTCGGGACTGGCGGCTTGATGTCCATTAACCACAAAGGACACGAAGGACACAAAGTAATACGCAGGAAACGACCACCGGGCCCCGGTGAGACCATGGCGGTGATTTTGGAATTAGCTTGAACAACGATTTCCTTCGTGTCCTTTGTGTCCTTCGTGGTTAAACCAACAAAAATGAAAATCGCCACCTGGAACGTGAATTCCCTGCGGGTGCGGCTGCCTCAGGTGCTGCAATGGCTGGCGGGTGAGCGACCCGATCTGCTTGCGCTGCAGGAGACCAAGCTCACCGACGACCTGTTTCCGGAAACGGATCTGCTCGCCGCCGGCTATCACGCAGTGTTCGCCGGGCAGAAGACCTACAACGGCGTGGCGATCCTGAGCCGCGAACCGCTCACCGACATCATTACCGACATCCCGGGACTGGACGATCCGCAGCGGCGCGTGCTCGCCGCCACCTGCGGCGATGTGCGCGTGATCGATCTCTACGTACCCAATGGCGAATCGGTGGACTCCGAAAAATATCAGTACAAGCTCGACTGGTTGGACAAACTCACCGCCTGGCTGAAGACGGAGCTGCAGCAACATCCCAAGCTGGTCGTGGTCGGTGACTTCAATATCGCGCCGGAGGATGCCGACGTCCACGATCCCGAAGCCTGGCGCGGACATGTGCTGTTCTCCGAACCCGAGCGCGCCGCCTTCCAGCGCCTGATCGATCTGGGGCTGTGTGACAGCTTCCGCCGCTTCGACCAGCCGGAAAAGAGCTTTACCTGGTGGGATTACCGCATGAACGCCTTCCGTCGCAACCTGGGGCTGCGCATCGACCACATCCTCGCGAGTCAGCCCCTGTGCGCCGCCTGCACCGCCTGTCGCATCGACAAGGTGCCGCGCGGCTGGGAACGGCCCTCCGATCATGCCCCGGTGGTCGCGGAATTCGCTGCATGAACTACCGTGACCTGCGCGACTTCATCCAGCAGCTCGAACAGCAGGGTGAACTGAAACGCATCCGCCAGGAGGTCGATCCGTACCTGGAGATGACCGAGATCTGCGACCGCACCCTGCGCGCGGGCGGTCCGGCGTTGCTGTTCGAAAATCCGCGGGGCCACACAGTCCCGGTGCTCGGTAATCTGTTCGGTACACCACGGCGGGTCGCACTGGGTATGGGCGAGGACTCGGTCGACGCCCTGCGCGAGGTCGGCAAGCTGCTCGCCTTCCTGAAAGAGCCCGAGCCGCCCAAGGGCATGCGGGATGCCTGGGAGAAGCTGCCGGTATTCCGCAAGGTGCTGGACATGGCACCGAAGCTCATCAAGGGCGCACCCTGCCAGGCGGTCGTTCTGGAAGGCGACGCCGTCGACCTGTCCAGGTTCCCGATCCAGACCTGTTGGCCCGAGGACGCAGGTCCCCTGATCACCTGGGCGTTGGTATGCACGCGCGGGCCGCACAAGGAACGTCAGAACCTCGGCATCTACCGCCAGCAGGTCATCGGCCGCAACAAGGTGATCATGCGCTGGCTGGCGCACCGCGGCGGCGCACTGGATTTCCGTGACTGGCAGCAGGCTCACCCGGGTGAGCCCTTCCCCGTGGCGGTGGCGCTCGGCGCCGATCCGGCGACCATCCTCAGCGCGGTCACGCCGGTGCCGGACTCGCTCTCCGAGTATGCCTTCGCCGGCCTGTTGCGCGGCGCGAAGACCGAACTGACCAAGTGCATCACGCATGATCTGCAGGTGCCGGCCAGCGCCGAGATCGTGCTCGAAGGCTACATCCACCCCGGCGAGGAGGCCGATGAGGGTCCGTTCGGCGACCACACCGGCTATTACAATGAGGTCGACCGCTTCCCGGTCTTCACCATCGAGCGCATCACCCACCGCCGTGATCCGATCTATCACAGCACCTACACCGGCCGGCCGCCGGACGAACCGGCGATCCTCGGTGTCGCCTTGAACGAGGTGTTCGTACCGATCCTGCAGAAGCAGTTCCCGGAGATCGTGGATTTCTATCTGCCGCCGGAGGGCTGCTCCTACCGCGTCGCCTGCGTGAGCATGAAAAAACAGTATCCGGGCCACGCCAAGCGCGTGATGTTCGGGGTGTGGAGCTTTCTGCGCCAGTTCATGTACACCAAGTTCGTCATCGTCACCGACGACGACATCGACGTGCGCGACTGGCAGGACGTCATCTGGGCCATGACCACGCGCATGGACCCGGCGCGCGACACCACCATCGTCGAGAACACCCCGATCGACTATCTGGACTTCGCCTCACCGGTGTCGGGCCTGGGCGGCAAGATCGGCTTCGACGCGACCAACAAGTGGCGGGGTGAGACCGCGCGCGAGTGGGGGCGGCCGATCCGCATGACGGACGCGGTCAGGCAGCGCATCGACGTGCTCTGGAAGGACTTGGGGATCGATCCGGAACAGGGTGCGTAAACCCGCAGGCCCGTCTGCAGAACAGCACATCGCGTCCGCTCACCGGGTACCCGTTCGATCCGGGCGACAGAGACTCAGATACGCGCGTCGTCCGGAAAGCAGTCGATGCAGCTGGACGCTTCAGACATCAGATTCCTCCTCCAGACAGGCGGCCAGCCCCGCCTCCAATGTCGGATAGCGTGGCTCCACGCCCAGTTCCTCGCGCATGCGCCGGTTGTCGAGGCGCTTGGATTCTGCCATGAAGGCGCGCATGCCGGGGCTCAGCGCCGCGATATCCTCGCGCCCGACTACCGGCGGACGCGGCAGGCCGGTGACGTCGGCAATGCGGTTGAAGTAGTCGGTCATGTTGGAGGGCTGGCCATCGCTGACATTGTAGGCGGCACCCGGCACCCCCCGCGCCATGGCAGCGCGGCAGGTGGTAATCAGATCGTCGACATGGATACGGTTGGTGTAGGGCGAGTCCGCCTCGCGCAGCAGCGGCAGGCCTTGGCGCAGACGCTCCAGCGGCAGCTTGCCCGGGCCGTAGATGCCGGGCACGCGCAGGATCACCACCGGCACGCCGGTCGCGACACCCCACGACTGCAGCGCGGTCTCGGCGTCGGCGCGCCGGCGGGCACGTGGCGTGGTCGGTCGCAGCGGGTGGGTCTCGTCGACCCAGGCGCCGGCGCAGTCGCCATAGACGCCGCTGGTGCTGAGGTAGACGATGCGCTGCGGCGTAGCCCCGGCCAGCGCCCCCAGCACCCGGCGCAGGCGCGGGTCCGCCACACCCTCCGGGGGGGGCGGGGCGAAATAATGGACCTCGGCGCCCGCTGGCAGCGCGGGCAGCGGCACAGGCGTGTCCAGATCGGCGACGAGGGGCTTGATATCCAGCGCCTGCAGCCGTTCGGCGGACTCCGCCGTGCGCACCAGACCGCTCACCACCCGGCCTGCGGCCCGCAGCCGGGCCGCCAGACGCCGGCCGACATAGCCGCAGCCCACGATTAGCACAGGCGCCATCGGTTTATCTCCCCCCGCAAATGAGTGACAATTGTCAGTCCCGTCCAGCCAGCATCGTTTCCAGCAGATGTCCTTCAAGGTTCAGATCCGGCCCAGCGGCCACAGTTTCGAGGCCGGGGCCGGCGAGTCCGTGCTGGCCGCCGCCCTGCGCCAGGGCGTGGTACTGCCCTACGGGTGCCGTGCCGGTGCCTGCGGTACCTGCAAGGCTGCCCTGCTGAGTGGGCGCGTGCACTACCCCGACGGCCTGCCGAGCGGACTCGATGATACCGTTGCCGGCGAGATCCTGGTCTGCCAGGCGGTGCCCGCGACCGATCTGGTACTGGAGGCCCGCGAGATCCAGCTGCCCGGTGACATCGAAATCAAGAATCTGCCGGCCAAGGTCGCGGACCTGAGCCCGCTCACCCACGACATCATGCGGTTACGCCTGAAACTGCCCCCCAGCGAGCGACTGCAGTTCCTGGCCGGGCAGTATCTGGAGATCCTGCTCAAGGACGGTCGCCGGCGCGGCTTCTCCATCGCCAATGCCCCGCACGATGACGCCTTCATCGAACTGCACATCCGGCTGGTACCGGGCGGACACTTCACCCACTACGTCTTCACCGAGATGCGGCCCAAGGCTATGTTGCGCATCGAGGGTCCGTTGGGCACGTATTATCTGCGCGAGGACTCCGCGCGGCCGGTGATCCTGGTCGGTGGCGGCACCGGCTTCGCACCGCTCAAAGGCATGCTCGAGCATGCCTTCCACCGTGGCATCGATCGGCCGCTGCACCTGTTCTGGGGCGTACGCGGCCACCGCGATCTGTATTTGCAGGAACGCATCGCCGAATGGTGTGCGCGCTATCCGAACTTCCACTACACGCCGGTGCTGTCAGAACCTGCACCGGAGGATCGCTGGGGCGGTGAGACCGGCCTGGTCAGCGAGGCAGTGGCGCGCCACTACCCCGAGCTGCGCGGTCATGAGTTGTACATGAGCGGCCCGCCGGCGATGATCGACGCGGCGCGCGTGCGCTTTCTCGCTCTTGGGTTACCGGCCGCGCAGATGTTCTCCGACGCCTTCGAATTCGCCGCCGACATTCGCAGTGCCGCCACCGGCTCAGCCTGAGGTCGGCAGCTCACCCATGACCGGCAGATGCCCGTCGGCGCCGTCCGCCTCGGCCTCCGGCGCCGGCAGCTGCGCGCTCGCGCCGGTCGCCAGCGCCACGCCCTTGCGGTAACAATCGGTGGCGAGCGCACCGTCCTGCAGGCGTTCAGCCAGGCTGCCGAGCAGCTGATAGCTCTCGACCGTCGGTGCCGTGCCCACGCTCGCCTCGAGGTAGCCGCGCGCCTTGCCCCACAGGCCGGCACGCAGCGCCAGGCGCCCCAGCGCCAGCAACAGCACCGGGTTGCGCTCATGGCTGCGCAGCCAGTCCTCGGCGTGGCCCAGCTGAGCGGCCACGTCGGCCCCGCCCAGGCGCCCGTACAGATCCACCAGCCGATCGTCCCATTCCCGCTTCAGGGCACCGCGCAGTTGCGTCTCGGCGGCAGCGTCCTCGCCGAGGCCATGCAGATGGGTGGCGTAGGTCAGCACCAGGCCGGTATCGTGTATCAGCCGCCGCGGCACGCGCTTCCAGGCATCCCGCAGGTGCTCCAGATCATGGTCGCGCGCCGCTCGCGCCAGCAACTCGCTGTGCAGACGGATCTCCAACCGGTCGGCCTCGTCCACACTCAGTACCGCGCGCCGGCGCAGCTCCGGCAGGAGGTCGCGCAGGTGTTCCCAGTCCTGCAGGCGCTCGTACAGCCGCATCAGCATCTTCAGCACGTAGCCGTGGCGCGGCGCGATGGTGCGCAGGTGGGTCAGTGTCGCCAGCGCCTGCTCCATCTGGCGATGGGCGATCTGCAGTTCGGCCTGGGTCAGGCCGACGGCGATGTCGGCCGCCGGCACGCCGCGGTGCGCCAGGCGCAGATAATGATCACGCCGCTCGTGCGCGCCCTGCTGCTGGGCGGCGCGGGCCGCGGCCAGATAGTTCATCAGAGGATTGTCGCTGTCCTCGACATGCTTGAGCAGGCGCTTCTCGGCACCGCTCCAATTGCCCTCGGACAGCTCGATCAGGCCACGGTTGTGGGCATTGCGCGCGCGCAGCGCCTTACGCCGCCGGTCCCACTGCTGCAGCCGCTGCGGCGCACGCCGCAGACCAGCGAAGAAGCGCAGTACCAGGTACAACGCCGCGAAACCGAGCAGCAGCGCGAAGACCAGCAGCGACAGGGTGGTTTCCAGTGACCACGCGCCCAGCGAAATGAGCACGTAGCCCGGTTCCTCGACCAGCACCAGCCCCAGCAGCACCGCGGCCACCAGGGCGACGATGACGGCAATCAGAAATTTCATGGTGCTGTCCCGGCATCGGCATCGGACCCCGGCCCGGCATCGGTCCCGGTATCCGAACTGGTATCCGATCCGGCATCCGGAGCGGCATCGGGCCCGGATTCGGCCGCCGGGCGCCCGCGGCCGCCGGCCAGCTCGGCCAGCCGTATCTGCTGGCGCAGCTGACGCAGCGAGGCGCTGATGTCGGGCAGGGCGGGGCGCACGTCGATCTCGGCCAGCTGCGCGAGCCGGCCCAGCACGGCCGTGACCCGCGGATCGTCGCCCGCGAAATACGTGTCCAGCCAGGCGCGCGCCGTGCGCAGGCTGGCCTGATAGGGTTCGGGGGCCGCCTGCAGCGCCGCCAGGCGCGCACTCTCCAGCTGCAGCCGCAGATTCTGCTGCAGGAAATACTGCTGCTCGGGTGCCAGCAGCGCTGCAACCGGCGTGGCATCGCGGCGCACCACCACCAGACGCTTGAGTTCCCGCCAGACCAGCGCCGGCAGCCGCCGCCAGTCGTTCGCCGTCGGTGCCGCACCGCCAGGCTCGGTTTCCACCTCGGCGCCGTGGCTCGGCCGGGTGTCCTTGAGCGGCAGGGTGGCGACCCGGGTCGCCAGGCTGTCCAGGGCCAGGGCGATGCCGGGGATATCCGGCTGGGCGACCGCGTTCAGCGCCGCAATCTCGCGAGCGAGCTGTTCGCGCACGGGATTGAGACCGGGGTCGGCGAGTTCCTGCAGGCGCTGGTCGGCGCTGCTCAATGCCGCCACGGCGGTGCCCACGTCGCGCTGCAGCTGCAGACGCTGGTTGGCCACCCGCAGCAGATACTGGACCTCCGCCAGCACCCAGCCCGACTGCCCGCGGCCGAGCTGGGCACGCAGCGTGCCCAGCGACCCCTCCAGCGCCACTTGCGCCGCGGCCAGCGTGCGTTGCTCGCCTTCGAGCGTGTGGCGGGCACGTTCACTGGCCGCGAGCTCGTCATCGAGACGCCCGGTGAAGGTTGCCAGGCGCTGATCGAAGGCCTGTGTGCGGTCGTCGACCCGGCCGAGCACCTCGCGCTGTACGGCATCGAGCCGATGCACCTCGTGCCCGATGAAATAACCCCCCACACCGATACCGGCCGAGCTCAGCAGGGCAAGAACGGCAAGTGGCAACGCATAGTCGCGACGGGACGTGGTGGTGGCCGCGGGCGGCGCCGATGGGTCTGTCGACGCCGGCGGCGGGGTGGGCGTCACACCAGTATCCGGCGCGGACGGTGGGTGATTCTGCTGTTCTTCGCTCATGCTTCGATCCGGCTCATGATTCAAGGTGAAAGACCCGTATTTGCCACGAAATCACACGGAAAAACACGGATCTGGTGATACGCACCACCCGGATACCTGCAGCACCTCCGAGGGGGTGAACCACCACCGCAGTGTGTCCGGTGTTGCGGCACCTTCCATGTGTTCTGTGGCAAATATAGCTTTCAGGTTCCATGCGCGTCGCGCGCGGGGCCGGCCGCCAGGTGCCGCGTCACGGCCGCCAGCATCGCGGCATCGGTCGCATCAGCGGCCACCACGATCGTTCCGCCGGCGCCCAGGCTGCGCGCCAGCTCGGCGGTGCGCGCATGCGCGACGACCAGCGTGGCGGTGCGCAGCAACGGCTCCCCGAGTGTACCAATGATCGCCTGCAGCTGGCGCAGAGTTTCGCCGCTGGCGAGCAGGACAGCGTCGATCCCACGGCGCCACTCTGCAAGCAGTGCGGTGGGATCGGCCGCGGACTGCGCGCGCCGGTACACCTCCAGATAGTCGACCCGCGCCCCGCGCGCCAGCAGCGCCGCGCGCAGGTGTTCGCGGCCACCGTCGCCGCGCAGGATCAGTACGCGCCGTCCCGCCATCTGCTGCAAGGCCGGCAGCGCCAGCAGCGCCTCGCTGGTGAACTCGTGGGGTGGATGGATGGCCTCCAGCCCCTGCGCCGTCAGCGCCCGCGCCGTGGCGCTGCCGACGGCGGCGACCGCCACCTGCGGCGGCCAGGGCCGCGGCGTCAGTGCCGCCAGGGTATGGCTCACCGCGTTGGTGCTGACGAAGATCGCCAGGTCATAGTCGCCGAGCCGGGCCAGGGCGGCCTGCACGCCGGTGGGATCGCTCGCCGGCAGGATATCCAGCACCGGAAAGCGCACGGCGCGGCCGCCGGCGACTTCGATCATCCGGCACAGCTCACCCGCCTGGTGGACGGGACGCGTCACCAGGATGCTGCGCCCGGCGAGCGGCCCGCGCTCAGTGTTCGCCGTAGAGTTCACGCAGGATGACGTCCGCACCGCGGCCGAGCAGATCGTCGCCCAGCACCTCGCCCAGCTCCTCGGCGTCCTCGGGCCGGCCGCTGATGACACCGCGGACCAGCTCGCTGCCGTCGGGCCGGCCGACCAGGCCGCGCAGCACGATCACACCCTGATCGAGCTCTGCATAGCCCGCGATCGGTACCTGACAGCCGCCCTGCAGGCGTTGATTGAGCGCCCGCTCGGCACGCAGCCGGTCACGGGTGTGGGCATGCCCCAGCGGCCGGATATAGTCGTGGATGGCGCTGTCACCGACGCGGCATTCGATGCCGATGGCGCCCTGGCCGATGGCCGGCAGGAGCACCTCGGGGCCGAGCTCTTCGCGAATGCGGCTCTGGAAACCCAGTCGCTTCAGACCCGCGCAGGCCAGGATGATGGCATCGAAGTCGCCGCGGTCGAGCTTCTCCAGGCGGGTGTTGACGTTGCCGCGCAGATCGCCGAGGACCAGGTCCGGGCGGATCGCCCGCAGCTGGCACTGGCGCCGCAGACTGGAAGTGCCCACCCGTGCCCGCTGCGGCAGCGCCGCCAGTGCGGTGTACTCATTGGACACGAAGGCATCCCGCGGGTCCTCGCGCTCCAGGATCACGGCCAGCTCCAGCCCCTCCGGCAGGTCCACGGGGACGTCCTTCATGGAATGCACGGCGATGTCCGCCCGGCCATCGAGCATGGCCTGCTCCAGCTCCTTGACGAACAGCCCCTTGCCACCGACCTTGGCCAGCGGGCTGTCGAGGATCTGATCGCCGCGCGTGGTCATGGTGACCAGTTCGACCTGCAGACCAGGGTGGTGGAGTTGCAGCCCCTGGCGGACATGTTCGGCCTGCCACACGGCCAGGGCGCTCTTTCGGGTGGCGATACGCAAAACGGGTTGGGGCATGATGGGCTGCGCTGTGATTTGACAGTGGGAGCGGTCCGGCCACACAGTGGCGCCCGATGTACCGCTGAACGGCATCGCCCGACGTGGACCACGGCGATGCCCAGACGGGGAGGATAGCGAGTGCGTGAAGTCCGTTGCAAGCTCAAGTATCTCAAGGTCTTGGTCTGTGCGCTGGCGTGGCTGATGCAGCCCACCCTGAGCGCGGCGGCCGCGCCCGAGGTGATCGAGATCCATGATCTGGAGGCCGACGCCCGAACCGCGGGGGCCCGTTCGCTGCCGATCCTGCTGGCGTTCACCTCATCGACCTGCGGCTATTGCGGACAGCTCGAGGAGTGGTTCCTCAAGCCCATGCTCATCAGCGGCGACTACGACGACAAGGTACTGATTCGGAAAGTCAGGATAGACAACGACGGGGTGCTGGTCGACTTCGATGGCGGCCGTATCGATGGTGGCCGGCTGGCCAGCCGCTACCAGGTCACGGTAGTCCCGACGGTGCTCTTCCTCGACCCGCAGGGCCGCGAACTCACCGACCGCATGGTCGGCATCAATACCCTCGAGTTCTACGGCGGCTATCTCGACCAGAATATCGACACTGCGCTGAGCCGGGTGCGCGGCGAGGTGCCCTGAGGGACATTCAAGACCGCCCGTGTCTTCCGTCGTCGGTTTTCGACTTTGGGGTCTACCCGCTCCCCCCGTCACGCCGTCAGCCGGGCACGCACATCCGCCTGGTGGCGGCGGCTGACCTCGAGGCGCTCGTCGATGCCGGCCAGGGCGACGCCGCACTGGCCCTCGGCGGCCCTCTCCAGGCCGGTGATGAAGTCCACCGCGACCAGGGCGTTACGGTGGATGCGCAGGAAACGCGACCCAAATTCGTCCTCCAGGGTCTTCAGCGATTCCTCGATCAGGTACTCGCCCGTGCCGGTGCGCACGGCTACATACTTGTTGTCGGCGCGGAAATAGCGGATGTCGGCGACCGGGATCAGCTGCAGATTGCCGCGCACGCGCACGCAGATGTGATTGCGTGCGCCGCCGCTGTCGGTATCCAGCTGCGCGGCCTGGGCCCGGGTCAGGCGCCGCGCGTTACCGAGCGCACCGGCCAGGCGCTCGCTGCGGATAGGCTTGAGCAGATAATCGACAGCGCAGGCCTCGAAGGCCTCGAGGGCGTGATCGCCAAAGGCGGTGGTGAAGATCACTGCCGGCGGGGCGGGCAGGCCGGCGAGGTGGCGCGCGGCCTCCAGCCCGTCCATGCCGGGCATGCGGATGTCCATGAGCACCACATCCGGCGTCAGGCGGTCGCACAACTCCAGGGCGGCGCGGCCATCACCGGCCTCCCCGCACAGCTCGCAGCCGGGCAGGTCCGCGAGCAGACGCCGCAGGCGCTCGCGGGCCAGGGGCTCGTCGTCGACCAGCAGCACCCTCACGCCACGACCTCGTCCGCCGCGGGCAGGGGAAACAGCACCCGCACCCGGTAAAGGCCCTCGCGCTGATCGATCTCCAGGCGTGCCGCGGGGCCGTAGGCGAGCTGCAGCCGCTCGCGGATGTTGTCGAGCGCCATACGGTTGCCACCGCCGCTGCGCCGGCGCGTCGTTGGCGGCGGCAGCGGGTTGCGCACCTCCAGACGCAGCACGCCCCGATTGTAGGTGCCGAGGACGTGCACCCGCCCGCCCGCGGCGGCCGGCTCGATACCGTGATACACGGCGTTTTCCACCAGCGGCTGCAGGATCAGGGCCGGGACGTGCGCCTGCAAGGGCAGATTCTTGAGCGTCCAATCGACGCGCAGGCGACCGCCCAGACGCTGCGACTCGATGCGCAGATAGCTGCGGGTGAAATCCAGCTCCTGCTGCAGGCTCACCCGCTCGCGCAGGTCACGCATGGTGACCCGGAACAACTCCGCCAGATCCTGCACGACCTCTTCGGCGAGCACGGGGTTACTCACGGTGAGTGCGGCGATGGTATTCAGACTGTTGAAGAGGAAATGCGGGTGGATGCGCGCCTGCAGCGCCTGGATGCGCGCCTGGGCCTCCGCCTCGACCTGTTGCGCCCATTGGTGGCGGACATAGAAGTAGCGCAGCACCATGCCGCTCAGCACGGCACTGATGGCGAGATTGCGCAGCACGAAGTCCGAACCGTCCGTACCTCCTTCCAACGGGCCGGTGAAGCGCACCGCCGCCAGGCTCAGCACCACCGTCACCAGCAGCAACGACAGATAGCTGATCAGCGCGGCAGCCAGGGCACTGAGCTGAGCCAGCCAGGGCCGCAGTACGCACAGCGCCGCGGCGCTCGCCAGCGCGACCCACTGCACGAACAACGACACCCGCCCCAACTCGCCCCACTTGTCACCCTGCCAGGGAGAGGCCAGCACCAGGATGAAGGACAGCAGCTGCGCCACCACGACCACCGCGAACACCACGCGGATGCCGCAGAAATTGGGCAGGAAGAAGGTCTCACCCAGCGTCGGTGCCAACGCCGGTGCCAGCGTCGCGCGGATGCCCGCTCCCGCCATGTGGTTCGGCCTCGACACCGCCTGATGCGCCCTTGCGCCCTTGCCGGATCCGGTCATGATTTGGTTATACTCGGCTGCCTTACCCTGTTGTCCATATGGAACCGACCATGCCCAGCGACAAACCTGCCGGCACCCCTACGGGCGGTACGCCCACAGGGACCACCCCCACAGGTACTACCCTTTGGGGCGGCCGCTTCAGTGAATCCACCGATGCCTTCGTCCAGGCCTTCACCGCCTCGGTGGGCTTCGACCGGCGCCTCTACGCCTACGACATTGCCGGCTCCATCGCCCACGCGCGCATGCTGGCCAAGGTGGGCGTGCTGCGCGCGGACGAGTGCACCGCCATTGTCGACGGCCTGACGGCGATCCGCGGCGAGATCGAGCGCGGCGAATTCGCGTGGTCAGTCGCCCTGGAGGACGTGCACATGAACATCGAGGCGCGTCTGACCGAACGTATCGGCCCGGTCGGCAAGAAACTGCACACCGGGCGCTCGCGCAACGATCAGGTCGCGACCGATCTGCGCCTGTACCTGCGCGCTGAGATCGACCTGATCGCCGCCGAACTGCGCCGCCTGCAGGCCGGCCTGCTGGACCTGGCCGAGCGCGAGGCCGACAGCATCATGCCCGGCTTCACGCACCTGCAGGTCGCCATGCCGGTGACCTTCGGCCATCACCTGCTGGCCTGGTTCGAGAACCTGGACCGCGACCACGAGCGGCTGCGCGATCTGCGCCGGCGGGTGAACGTCATGCCGCTGGGCGCCGCGGCGCTGGCCGGCACCACCTATCCCATCGACCGCGCCTACACCGCGGAACTGCTGGGCTTCGACCGGCCGGCCGAAAATTCGCTGGACGCGGTCAGCGACCGCGACTTCGCCATCGAATTCTGTGCCTTCGCCGCGATCCTGATGATGCATCTGTCGCGGTTTTCCGAGGAGTTGATCCTGTGGACCTCGGCACAGTTCGGCTTCGTCGACCTGCCCGACCGCTTCTGCACCGGCTCGAGCATCATGCCGCAGAAGAAGAATCCCGACGTGCCCGAGCTGGTGCGCGGCAAGACCGGCCGCGTCAACGGTCACCTCATCGCTCTGCTGACGCTGATGAAGGGCCAGCCGCTGGCCTACAACAAGGACAACCAGGAGGACAAGGAGCCGCTGTTCGACGCCGTCGACACGGTCAAGGGCAGCCTGCGCGTGTTCGCCGACATGATGCCCGCCGTGCAGCCACAGCGTGCGCGCATGCGCGCAGCCGCGCTGGCCGGCTTTTCCACCGCCACCGATCTGGCCGATTATCTGGTGCGCAAGGGTGCCGCCTTCCGTGACGCCCACGAGATCGTCGGCAAGGCGGTCAAGCGCGGCATCGAGCTCGGGCGCGACCTGTCCGAACTCCCGCTCGAGGAACTGCAGCGGTTCTCACCCGCCATCACCGCCGACGTGTTCGCGGCGCTGACGCTGGAAGGCTCGGTGGCGGCACGCGACCACCTCGGCGGTACCGCACCGACCCGGGTGCGCGCAGCGGTGGCCCAGGGCCGGGTGCGGCTGCAGACCTAGGGGCCGGTCGGGGCTGGGCACGGGCATGCCGGCGAAGGACCCATACGCCACGACTTCCGTGCGTTGTCGTGAGCACGGTTTCGCACGCTAGCGGGCCGCGGCGCGACCCTTCTCACCGCTGCCCGGCGGTCCCAGCCTGATCTGGGTGATGGCCCGCGCCGGTCGGCCCACGAAGTAGCCTTGCACGTAGTCCACGCCCAGGCGGCGCAGCAGATCCATGCAGTCCGAGGTCTCGACGAATTCGGCGATGGTGCGTATCCCCATGCCGCGGGCAACGTCCACCAGCGCCTTGACGAACAGCTGATCGTCGCGGCTGCGGGTGATGTCGCGGATGAAGCTGCCGTCGATCTTGAGCGTATCGACGCGCAGATTCTTCAGGTAGGAAAATGACGAGAACCCGACACCAAAATCGTCCAGGGAGATGTGGCACCCAAGCTGGCGGATGCGCACGATGAATTCAGCGGCCTTGGCCATGTGCGCACAGGCGGCCGTCTCGGTCACCTCGAAGGTGACGCGCCGCGGATCGACACCGGTCTCCCGCAGCTCACCTTCTATCAGGCTCAGCACCTCGTCGTCACCGACGGACATACCCGAAAGATTGATGGAGATACCCACGGAGCCGAATTCCGGTGACAGGGCGGCCAGGTAGCGCAAGGCCTTGGCCACGATCATGCGGTCGACCTGGCCGATGAGCCCGAACTGCTCGGCGGTCGGGATGAAGTTGCCCGGCATGAGACTGCCGCCGTCACGGTCGCGCATGCGTGCCAGCGTCTCGAAATGATGCACCGTGCCGTCGATGAGTGCGGCGATCGGCTGGAAAACCAGCTCGAACAGATCATTCTCCAGCGCCTCCACGATGCGGGTCTTCCACGCCAGCTGTGTACCCATGCGCTCGCGTGCCATGTCGCCCTCGACATAAAACTTGGCGCGATTACGACCGGCATCCTTGGCGGCGTACATGGCCGTGTCGGCCTTGGCCAGCAGCTCAACCGCGTCGCCACCCGCTTCCGGGAAGGTCACC